>JAABUQ010000199.1_pt1 | contig 133219 bp, 132 predicted proteins | sample 5560001 | NCBI WGS metagenome assembly JAABUQ01 (sample SAMN10711888, study PRJNA513371) | rock metagenome | isolation source: Antarctica rocks | place: Antarctica: Victoria Land, Finger Mt nord | collected 2015-12-18
AACGTTTGACGTAGTACGTTTTCTATGGTAGAATAAGTACGTATTACGTAATGTAACGTAAAAACGTAGTACGTTCTCCTCAGCTCTCACCACCTAGAGACTCTACGAAAATGGGGCAAGCTCAGATCGACTGCATCTCTTTGTCGGAAAGCCCGCGACCATCAGTAAAGACGGCAAGCTGATTGCCACCAAAGGGGCGATCAGTGAAGACATCAACAAGAAAATACTGAAATTTTCGCATGTTCTTTCTCACTACTGCGTGTTAACAGAAATATAGAGCCCATTGTTAATTTGAACGTTTTTCGATCTTGAATGCCTCCCTTGCCCTTTAGTGCAAGAGGGTGTACGGACCTGATTGGATAGCCCTTGCTGACCTGCTCGCCCCTTGCTCTATCGCGTCCGTATACCTCGCCCGCCTCCTATGCTAGCCCCGAAATCCACCCAACTTCACTTCCTGGGGTCCGTTTAAACTTTGACAGAGCATTACCTCTCACTCATCTCTCATGCTAGCCCCGAAAACTGACCGCGCTTTCTACCTGAACCAAATGGAGCCTGACAAAACACTATGCACGCACGTCTACAACCGTACGGCCGCGCACACGCCCCTGCAAAATCTCCCGACTCAGCGCCGGCACTTCCTGTAAGGGCACGACTTGAACTACCTTCTCAAGCTTGTCCAGCGGCAATGTCTGCGCGATCCGTTTCCATGCCTCTACTCTACGCTCTTTCGGGCAATAGACTGAATCAATTCCTAATAGGTTGACGCCGCGCAGGATGAAGGGGAGGACTGTGGTGGGCAGCGTATTGCTGCCCGCGAGGCCACAGGCTGCGACACTTGTTCCATAGGCCATCGCCTTTAGCAGGCTGGCAAGCGTCTCGCCGCCGACGGAATCGACCGCGCCACCCCAGCGCTCTGATTCTAGGGGCTTCTTCGAAGGGGTCGCCAGCTCAGCTCGATCCAAAAAGTCGGTGGCACCTAGCTCTTTAAGATAGTCGTGCAGTTCGCTGCGTCCCGTGGCGGCCACGACGCGATAGCCCAGCGTGGCGAGAAGTGAGACGGCGACACTTCCGACGCCGCCCGCCGCGCCCGTTACCAGCACTTCACGTCCACCAGGGCGCAGGCCGTGCTCTTCCAGCGCGATGACACACAACATGGCGGTGAAACCTGCTGTGCCTATGCCCATCGTATCCTGCAAGCTCAGACCTTCTGGCAAGGAGACGAGCCATTCCGATTTCACGCGTGCCAGTTGTGCGTATCCTCCCCAGTGGCGCTCTCCCACGCCCCAGCCGGTGAGCACCACCTGGTCGCCTGCTTTAAAGTTCTCAGATTGCGATTCCACGACTGTTCCCGCCAGGTCGACGCCGGGGACGAAGGGAAAATTGCGAATGATTCTGCCTTGATTGGTTATGGCGAGGGCATCTTTATAGTTCAAGCTCGAATAGGCCACGGAGACCAGTACGTCTCCCTGCGGCAGTGCTGTGGTTGGCAATTCTTGCAAGACGGCATTCACTGCATCCGCGTTCTGCTCTACAACGAGTGCGCGGAACGACTCTTGAGTCATGATCTCTCTCCTATCAAAATACTAGTAAAGGTGTTCTCTCTAATTATCATTATTGTGCCACAATAGGAACATGGATTGTGTACTTTGTAGCTCTCGATACACTTCCTAAACCACTTGCACGCCGAAGGCGTGCCCTTCTATTTTTACTGTCTATTTTTTGCTTTATATGTTTTCTGCTTTCTGCTTTTTATACATTTTTGCCAGGCAAAAATGTATAAAAAGCAGAAAGCAGAAAACATATAAAGCAAAAAATAGACAAAGACATGTAGGGAGCGGCGAAGCCGCGTTAAGTGAAGTGGAAGGAGGAGGTTTGTAGATTCTCTTGCTTTTCTGTGAGATACGTCTATACTTAGACGTATATTTTATTTATAGGGCTAGAATCAAAAATCGGTTTGGTCGCTTCTTCCTAATTATTTTTTTTGGACCTGCTCGGTCCCATTGTATCCATTGTCAGGAAAGGGCTGCTCTTCTCTCCTTCTCTTACAAGAAGGTTACGACTCTTTTTTCTGTCCTCTGGAATACTCCGCACTTTCAAAGAGTGCATTCTCTTTATTGAGAAAAGAAAGGATCTTGCTCCTATGCGAAAGTTTGGCAATCCGCGCCTGCTCGTATCGCTCCTCGCCCTGCTGACGATTATCCTCACGGCCTGTGGTGGTAGCAGTGGCGGTTCGACCTCCTCCTCTGGCAACAGCTCTTCTGGCAATAGTTCATCCTCCTCCTCCAGCACTCCTGCTAAGGGGGTTGCGCTGGTGACCGATATCGGTGGACTGAACGATCAGGGCTTTAACCAGCTCTCAAACGAAGGGTATGAGGCGGCCCGCAAGAAGTATAACTTCCCACGAGCGGTCATTGAGACGAAGTCGCAGAGCGATTATATTAAGAACTTGACACAGGCGTCCCAGAGCGGCGACCTTGTTATCGGCGTCGGTTTCCTGATGGCAACGGCCGTTGACCAGGTTGCGAAGCAGCATCCCGACAAGAAATATGCTCTGATCGATTCCTGCGCAAGCGATGCGAAGGGCAACTGTGAGACACTGCCAAACGTGGCACCGATCTTCTTTAAAGAGGAGCAGGCAGGCTGTCTGGTGGGTGCTGCGGCGGGGCAGATGGAGATGGACGGCAAGGCAAAGGTCTCTAAGCTGCTTGGCAGCAACACGATTGCCGCCGTCGGTGGCGTCAAGATTCCGCCCGTCGATCACTATATCGCTGGCTACCAGTACTGTGCCAAGAAGGTTGATCCAAATGTGAAGGTTGTGGTCAACTATTCGCAGAGCTTTGTCGATACGGCAAAATGTAAAGACGTGGCAACCAGTCAGATCAACCAGTCGAAGGCGGATATTATCTTCCAGGTGGCTGGCGGTTGTGGCGTGGGCGCACTACAGGCGGCCAACGAGAAGGGCGTGTATGGCATTGGTGTAGATAGTGATCAGGGCAAGATTAATAATAGCGTGATCACGAGTGCCGTTAAGAAGGTTGACGCTTCGGTCTCACAGACGATCGATTCGTTTGAGACTAACAAATACACTAATAGTCCGGCTCCTTTCGATCTGAAGAGCGATGGTGTGGGCTATGCTCCTTTCAGCAGCGATGTTCCGGCCGACGCAAAGGCTACCGCAGATAAATATGCTACGGATATTAAATCCGGCGCTCTGACTGTTCCTAATACAGTGCAGTAGTAGATAGCAATCTGTTAGCAGCTTTCGAGCTCTGAGAAGCTTTATAGCTATCTCAGAGCTTTTTCATACAATTTCATGTCTACAGCACTCGCTCCTTTTTGATTCATTTTGCTTTTCCTCCAACCTTTGGCTTCGCCCAAAGGTTGGAGGAAAAGCAAAATGAATCAAAAAAATGTTATAGTATCAAGACAAATCACCTTTGATCGATATTCCATCTGTTCCTTATAGTATGCGCAGGAGGATGCCTCTATGGCAGCGCCAACAGTGCAACGCGGGACTGCGACACCTGCGTCAAGACTTACACTATTGATCCGACGGCTTACAAACTCACTCGTTCGACCAGTTCTTGCGGTGTTACTCGCATTGCTGGTCGGTGGAATCATTATTATGATTACCGCAACTGGTTCGTTGCTGGATCGCCTCTCGACTGTGCTTGCAGCCTATCACTATCTCGTCCAGGGTTCCTTTGGTAGCTTGCAGAGCATCTCATATACACTGGTCGTGGCAACTGCGCTTATCTTCGCTGGACTCTCCGTGTCCATCGCGTACCGCGCCGGACTCTTCAATATCGGGACGGCGGGACAGCTCACAGTGGGAGCGATTACGGCGGGGGCAATTGGGCTCAGGTTTACGGGCTGGCCCGGCTGGCTACTTGTGCCTACGATGATTATCGCGAGCGCGCTGGCGGGGGCAATCTACGGCGGCATCGTCGGACTTCTCAAGGCCTGGCGCGGCGCACACGAAGTCGTTACCTGCATTATGCTCAACTGGATCGCTTTCTACTTTGCAGATTACCTGGTGGATGGCCCCTTCAAAGTGCAAAATCTATCCGAGCAATCGCTGCCGCTCCCACCGCAGGCCACTCTTCCCTCGGTCGCCAACTTCTACAATCAGACGCTCGGCACCTTTCTACCCAGGATCGCGACGCCGACTGTCTACACCGTCGATATGAGCATCTTCCTGGCACTGATCGCACTGGTCATCTACTGGTTTGTCACCTCGCGCACAACCTTTGGCTATGAACTGCGTGTCATCGGCCAGAACGTGAGAGCAGCCCGCTACGCCGGTATTCCTGTACAGCGCAACATTATTTACGCGATGGCCCTGGGTGGAGCCTTTGCAGGACTGGCCGGATCATTGCGGCTGATGGGCCAGGCTCCCAACCAACTCATCGCTACTTCTTTCGCCCTGGATACAACCGGCTTCGATGCCATTGGCGTTGCTCTATTAGGCCGCACAACGGCGGTCGGCGTTCTCATCTCGTCCCTGCTCTTCGGTGGCTTGACGCAGGCGGCTCCCAATATGCAGCTCTTCGCGCATATACCGGCCGATCTCATCTATATCGTACAGGCCCTGGTACTCTTCAGCATCACCATCGAGTTTCTGCCTTCGATTCAACGCAGATTGCCAGGCTTGTTCGGCAGGAGTAGCGGTAAAACGCCCCTGGTGCCAAACGTTATTGGCGAAACGACTCCCATTATTCCAGACGAGACAAAAATGGAGATTACGGAGCTTGGTACAAACGGCAAGGGAGATAGACGGATCGAGCGGGATGAACAGAGCGGTGATGAAATAGCGGCAACGCCAATGCCTATCAAGGATGAACCAGCGGCAACACCCCGGCCTATTAAGCAGGAGGAATAATCGTGTTTTTTCAGATACTTTTGCGCACCTTGCTCTCTAGCGATCTCTGGCAGGCGGCGCTTCAATTCGGCGCATTGCTCCTGTTGCCCGCGCTCGGTGGCGTTATTTCGGAGCGCAGCGGCGTTGTCAATATCGCGATGGAAGGCATGATGCTCACCGGTGCCTACGTAGGCGTGATGACCGCGCTCGCGACTCAGAATGCTCTGTTAGGTGTGCTTGGAGCCATCGTGGCGGGCGGCCTGATGGCGCTCGTACACGCGATCGTCTCCATCAATTTTAAGGCGGACCAGACGGTCAGCGGCATCGCCATCAACATCGCCGCCCTGGGCCTGACCAACTATCTTCTGACAGTCCAGACGCAAGGTGCGGGCGTGCCCTCACTTCACGGCAATCTACGCATCCCCCTGGTGAACTGGGGACCCCTATCTCAGATCCCCTTTATTGGGCCAGTCTTCTTTCAGCAAAATGTTATCTTCTACGTCGCAATCGTGATCCTTGTCGGAATGCATTTCTTGCTTTTCCGCACTAACATTGGTCTACGCATCCGCGCGGTCGGCGAACATCCACAGGCGGCTGATACGGCTGGTGTGAATGTGCGCCTGGTTCGCTATCTCTGCGTCATCAGCAGTGGCCTGCTCTCCGGGCTGGCGGGCGCATTTTTATCGTTGGGCATCGCCGGCATCTTCAATCCGAACATGACGGCTGGACGAGGCTTTATCGCGCTGGCGGCCATGATCTTTGGAAAATACACGCCTTTCGGTGCTGCGGGAGCCTGCGTGCTCTTCGGCCTGGGAGATGCGCTCAGCACCCGCCTGCAAAGCACCGGCGTCTCAGCGAACATCCTGAGCACCCTACCCTACGTTCTCACGCTCATCGCCCTCGTCGGCCTCGTTGGGCGCACCACCGCCCCCGCCGCCGACGGCATTCCATACGAGCCAGCATCCGATTAGCTTGATCGCGACCCTCTGCTTCGTAGAAACGCTGCTCAACCGCCGCCCTCTGCGAAGCAGAGGCGCCGATTTATCGCGCGCATACCCCGTTTACGGGGAGAAGTACTGATCACGTTCGCAATTGGCAATAATCTCGCCTAACAAAATTTTCACGTCTGGCAAAGGTAAAACAAATTCTGCTCACTAATATGCCTATTGCGCATCAGGAGAACAAAAAATGCAAGAGGGTACAGTCACTACACAACAAAAAGAACGTGGAGCACCGCTCGCCGTCGAGATGCGCGATATCTACAAAGCCTGGCCCGGCGTGGTTGCCAGCGACCATGTCAATCTGGCGGTGCGCAAGGGCGAGATTCATGCTCTAGTGGGCGAGAACGGGGCGGGAAAGTCAACGCTGATGAACATCCTCTATGGTCTGGTTCATCCGGATAGTGGAGAGGTTCTTATCAATGGGCAGGTCACTCAGATCAATGGGCCGCGCGACGCCATCCGTCTGGGCATTGGTATGGTCCACCAGCACTTTATGCTCATCCCCCCTTTGACGGTGGCGGAAAATATCGTGCTGGGCAACGAGCCGGGCGGACTCGCCTCCGCCTATGATGCTCGCAAGGCCCGCACAGAGATCGTTGCGCTGGCGAAAAAGTATAGTCTGCCGATTGATCCAGACGAACGGGTCGAGAAGCTCTCAGTCGGGCAGCAGCAGCGGGTCGAGATCCTCAAGACGCTCTACCGGGGCGCGGATATCCTGGTCATGGACGAGCCAACAGGAGTGTTGACGCCGCAGGAGACCGACGAGCTTTTCTCGGTCCTTAAAGACCTGGTGCACCAGGGCAAGACGATCATCTTTATCACGCATAAGCTGCGCGAGGTCCTGGACATTACCGACTCGATCACCGTCCTGCGCCGTGGCAAGAACGTCGGCGAGCTAATTACGCGCGAAACCAATCAGCGCGAGATTGCGCGGATGATGGTTGGCCGCGAGGTTCTTCTGCGTGTAAGTAAGACAGAGGCTCATCCAGGTCCCGTCGTGTTAAATATAGAGGATCTGCACACACAATCTGATCGTGGCCTGGAGATATTGCATGGCGCGAGCCTGGAAGTGCGGGCGGGCGAGATCCTGGGCATCGCAGGCGTGGAAGGCAATGGACAGAGCGAGCTGATCGAGGTATTGACGGGCATGCGCAAGGCGACGGCGGGCAAGATTACGATTACCGAGGTCAAGAATGGGCAGGTGGGCCAGACACGCGATGTGACGGCGGTCAATGCCAGTAAGATACGTACGCTAGGGCTGGCGCATATTCCAGAGGATCGGCGCGAGAGCGGACTGGTGCTGGCGGAATCGATCGAGGATAATTCGATTCTGGGTCGCCAGCGCTGGGCTCGCTTCTCCTGGCGCACCATTGTCCTTCTGCTCACACACATTGCGACCTGGGCTGCAAAGCTGATTAGCGACTTCGATGTACGCACCCCCTCGGCTACCGTCCCGATCAAAACGCTTTCCGGCGGCAACCAGCAGAAGGTCATCATCGCCCGCGAGTTGAGCGCCAACCCCATCGTCCTCGTCGCCGCCCAGCCCACGCGTGGCGTCGATATCGGTGCCATCGAGTTTATCCATCGCCAGTTGATTGAGCAGCGCGACGCCGGCAAAGCCGTCCTCCTCGTCTCAGCCGAACTCGACGAGATCCGCTCACTCTCCGATCGCATCGCCGTCATGTACGAGGGGCGCGTCGTAGACATCGTCTCACCGGAAGCAACTGAAGAACAACTAGGCATATTGATGACTGGCGGCCAGCTTCAGGAGCAATGATTGTTATCTGCGGATCATTATGAGCGAAAATAGTAGCACATTGAATACAGCCCTACTACACGAGGGTTACGCTATCATCTTGCAACAGAAAGAGGCATTTTCTAACGTGTATTATGCCCGCCTGTTTCAACTCTATCCACCGCTAGAGACGTTTTTTGTCCACAGCAGTGAACGCGAACGGCAAGGTTCGCTACTGGGCACGCTGTTGTCTATCGTCGCCTTGACCGATAAGGATCGGCAATTCGCGATGGCTGTGCGGGTGTTTGGAGTGCATCATGAGCGCCTCGGCGTGCAGCCAGAACACTATCCGATGGTAAAACAAGTCCTGCTTGAGACGCTACAACACTTTCTGGGGAACAAGTGGACTGCGCAAGCTGCGGCGGCCTGGGAAAAAGGTTTTGAGCTAGCTAGCAGCTATATGATATAAATCCTATACTGGTCATTAAATTCAGAAGGCCACGAGCAAGATGTCTAGCATTTTGCTCGTGGCCTTTCTACTTGTTTCAGGAATGGGAAATGAAATTCACGACTTACAACTTTTCAGTATGATACATCGGTTGCTGTCTATACCAACGTAAAAAGTTAGCGCCTGACTGTCATGGTTGACGGGTATACCTATCAGCCATATGTTCGTATGCTATGGTTGACAAGTCCATTCGCGCCAGGAATGGCCGTCTCTCACAAAGATTTGATGCGCGGCTAGCGCGTTTGCTTGTGCGTTGTAGGGCGAGGCTCCCGCTTCTGATGTCCCAGCCCATGTGCCAGGCATAATCTGGAAGAGACCCGTTGCCCCACTTGGGTTATATGCATTGGGATTCAAGCCTGACTCACATTCAGCGACACGAATAGCTTGATCAGCATCTGCTCCAAACGCCCCACGAATCACATTGATGGAATATGAGCGGTTGAAATTGTAGCTATAAGCATGTGCGGTAGGAGCTTTCAAGCCACTACCGGCGCCGATCAGCGCCATGCCCAGCGACGCCGCCAGACCAATCTTCACAATCCACTGTTTTTTCCCATTCTGAAACAAGTTTTTCAAGTCGTCCTGATGTAAACTCAACATGTTCTCCTTCTGTTTTTCCTTTTTACTAGCCTTGATGGCACAAAGAGTCCTCAAAGATCTTATATGGAAACCGACACTGCTCTTCTTAAAAGGCATAAGCCCAAGAGAGCTAGTCCGCACACAGGTTTCGAATAAGATATACATTGCAATGCTGAGGGAAAATGGATAACAACCTAAGGTGGCGAATCACAACACCACAATACCCAACCCTGTTCCAGGCATGCATTCGGTATAATCGACCGGCACAAAGCAATCTTTAGCAACACAACTGCTCGCCAGTGATTTTTAAGATTCCATCAAGGCTTTCATATAATACCATAAATCTAATAGAAATTCACTGATACACCATGAAACAGTCTAGATTACGTCCTTTTGAGGTTAGAAATTAACCCTGAGGTGGCTCCTGATGCCGTTTAGGACGTATTAGTACTTATTGGCTAACCAGAAGGACTATTTAGTGCTTCTTGACTTATGTCAAAGACAATACGGGCTTTGTTGAATGATTGAAAAGGAATCTTGTCTGATCGAACTCATCGAGATTCTCATATTTTGATTCATCGCATGATCCTGGAGCTGATGAACCTGTTGGAGGATAGCTGGCCTTAGATGTTTTGTTCGCCAGTAGATCAATAAACTTAGATGGCGATTGAACAACGGGCCGTATTTATTCCGCCCGTTGTTCAATCGCCTCTCATTCTCTTTCTTACCACACAGGTATTCGCACTCTATTAATGGGCGAACGCGATCTTGTCCAGTTCGGCCCATAATTCTTCAGGAATGGAATGTTGGGCTAATGAGATGGTTTCGTTGAGGCGCTCAGGGCGGGTGACGCCGACGATGGTGGATGTGATGCGGGGGTCGCGGAGCGAGAATTGGAGGGCGGCGGCGGCCAGGGGCACATTCTGGCGCTGGCACGCTTCCTCCATCTGCATGGTGCGCTGGACCATATCAGCGGGTGCCTCTTCGTACATGTAGCGTGGATAGGCGCTCGGACCCTTTGCGAGGATGCCGCTACCATAGGGCGCGGCATTCAGGGCTATAAGGTTCTTGCGCTGGCACATCTCCCACACTGGCTCGGCATCGCGATTGAGCAGCGTGTAGCGATTGTGCGTAATAACAGCCTCGAACATATCCGTCTCGATAAAACGAATTGTCAAGTCGATCGGGCCACCCGCCACGCCCAGATGTTCGATCAAGCCCTCTTCTTTACACTGCCGCAGCACCTCTACCGGCCCGCCCGGCTTCATAGCCTCTTCGAACGTGGTATGTTCAGGATCATGCAAGTGCACCAGTTGCAGTTTTTTCACGCCCAGCAGACGCAAGCTGCGTTCCACACTCCGCCGCATCTGTGGACCCGAAAATTCACCGGTGTGCAGATCGCGGTCGGCCTTAGTAGCAAGCACTTTGCCGGGCGGCAAACCTCCACGCTCACGTAACACGATACCAATGCGCCGCTCGCTCTCACCATCTCCGTAGGAAGCCGCCGTGTCCAAAAAGTTAATTGGACTATCCAGAGCCGCGCGAACGGTCGCCAGCGCACGATCCTCCCCCACTTCATATGCAAACGTGTCAGGCATATTTCCCAGGGGAGCGCAACCAATACAAATCGGCGTTACGCTTAATCCGGTCGTACCCAGGGGTCGCAACTTCAGTGTCTCAGAGGGATTAACTGATCCAGACATAATAATCTTGTCTCCTTTGGCTAGTACTTGCCTTCCTTTCATTATATCCTATATTCAGGACAAGCTTCGATAGTTTTAACGAAGATAGATCTGACCTTCACTTTGCCGCCTGGAGGAGCCTGATTGACAACACTCCTTTACACTTCTTTCTTGAGTTCGGCAAGCAACTGATTTTTCCTCTCTGTCCATTCTAAAGGGACCGGAAACTCTTCTAGAAATGCTATTGCCTCTTGTAATCGCATCCTCACTTCATAATATTGCCGTTCCGGGTACTCTTGGACCGCTGCGCGATTATTCAATATGTCGAGACGGACATCAATTTCTGCGTAAAGCACTGCCGTTGGCAGATCTTCGAGATGTTTTTTTCCCCCATCTTCATTCTTGCTCATATCTTCTCTTTCTTTTCATCTTGTATCAGAAAACAACCAGAAAGTGTATAAAGCGAATAACAGAATCAGACCGAGCATATGCCCACGTGCCGCTTACCCTCTTCCTCTTGTTTGGTGAATACTATCGCGTGGTAAGACAGAGACGCCGCTTCCACGTTGCCGATAGAGCAGACAATCCTTGTCATGATCTTCCCCAACTGTTGCACGTTGCACGCAGCAGATACAATCACCAATCTCTAACGGCTGTGTCTCTCTTTTTCGGGATGTATTCCCTTTTAGTGGTCGTCCTCTTTTCCTCTCTTCCATCATCGCATCGACTCATCTCTTTTTTCGTTGAGGTATTGGATATTCGAGTGTGTCAAGATCAGCAAGCCCCGCCCGTTGAATGACAGGAGTAGAAACATTGTGCAATCGAATATCATTGAGGGTGTACCGTGTTTCTGAGAGGTGCGAGAAGGCAGCAATCACCTTCTCTGCAATCGCTCTATCTGCAAAGCCCCCGATCTCGACGATGTACGCCTCTGTGAGACTGACACCCGCCTTCTGTGCGAGATCTTGTGTCGTGATCGTTGTTCGTTGCCGAAGACGAAGCAATGTCGGCTTTTTCGTCATATCCATAACACACACCCGTTTCTCTACTAAATACTTATACTAAGATGGTATCGTAGTGGACATGTCCGTTGTTCCTCCTCTTCCAGCCCTTCTAACCCTGGATCTCCTAGTGTGCGCGTTGTCATCAGCGTCTCCGCCTCCTCATGTTTCCCATCTGCAAGAAGCGGTAAAATGTGTCCTGCCGCTCGCTCCATCCGTGCCTCGATGAACGCATGTCGAGAGACACCAGACGCTAGCCCGTATAGCCCTAGTAACGCCGCTTCTTCCTGCCTGGCTTGCTGCTGTCTAAATTCTGCAAGTTCACTTGATGCCATTGTAGGAACGTCCTTTCTTTGTTAGGCTATTGTAAAGTGCAAGTTGAAGCAATATAATATGCACGATAATCCTAGTAACATTGTGATCGAAATGAACAAAATTGTACAGGACATCATATGTCTGTTATAAAGGTAGCTCTAGAAGGACAAGAGAGGAAAAGCGAGGAATACGGTAAGAGCTATGGATGGTCAGGTCAGAAAGAAAAAGCGTTGAGATATCTTGATTTGGCCGATGAACAACTACCTAAAACTGTTCACTGGGAAATAGTTCTCAAAACAGCTCGTGCCATGACGCTAGTACGAGGGGGTGAGATATCTGAAGGCGCAAGACTCGCGGTGAATGCTACCCTGCACTGTCAGCAAACCGGAAACTTCCGCATGCTAGAACGCGTTTACAGCATACAAAACTACTTAGAGAGCTTGACACAAGATATAGGCAGCGCTAGAGCACTGGTTCGAGATGCGCTACTCAATGGTCCTATTGAGTATTTGGGCTAATTTAGACCCATAGCAAATAAAGCAGTAGGGCAATTATCAAAGTCAGAAGAGATTCTATATGTACTCTCCGGTTAGAACAAGAGGGAGAGAACGGTTGAAGGGTTTCTTTAGGAAAACCCTTCAACCGTTCTCTCCCTCTCTATAATTATCCCCACCTCAAAAGCAGGCGAACTTTTTAACGGACATGAACTCTGACTTTTACTTCGCCGCCTGGACGCAGCGCGAGATGATGAGCGAGGTCGGGTACGATATGTTGTCCGGGGACGAGACTGAAGGTGAAGCGTTGAGCGATGGCGGCGATCAGTAGGGAGCCCTCCATGAGGGCGAAATGATTGCCGATACAGATGCGCGGTCCTGCACTAAAGGGAATATAGGCCGAGCGTGGCAACAGTTTCTCACGCTCAGGGAGAAAGCGATCAGGTTGAAAGCTTTCGGGTTCGGGAAAGATGTCTTCCCGCCGATGGAGCGTGTAGGGCGAGATCATGAGAGTCGCGCCTTTCGGCACTCTGTAGCCATCGATCTCGGTATCGTGCAAAGCCTCGCGCAGAATGCCAGGGGCGGGGGGATAAAGGCGTAGTGTCTCTTTGAAGACCTGCAAGCAGTATGAGAGCCGGGGCAGGTCGTCAAACGTAGGAAAGTGTCCCTGAAGTTCCTGGTCAACCTCTTGTTGAAGCTTCTGATAGCTTGGGGGATGCTCGCAGAGCAAGTACCAGGTCCAGGCAAGGGCGGCGGCGGTCGTTTCGTGCCCGGCAGTAAAGAGGACCACACATTCATCAATCAATTGCTGGTCGCTCATTGGCTGCCCCTCGTCGTCCCTGGCTTGTAGCAGAAGGGAGAGCAGGTCGTTCCGATCATCTGGATGCTGGCGACGCTCCTCAATCATCTGATGCAGGCGGGTTTCGAGCAAACGTGTCGCCTGACGAACGCGCTGATTGTATGGCGTAGGGATACCGAGCGGCAGTATGAAGGGCGTGGTGAGCATGCGCACAGCATGAGCCAGGCCAGTGTTGATTGCGGCCCCCAACTCGTCGGCTTCGCTGAGAAAGTTGGTGTTGAAGAGCACCTTCCCGATAATACTCATGGTGAAACGAATCATCCAATGGTCAATATCAATGACCGCGCCATCCTGCCACTCTTGCATGATTCGCTGTGCGTACTGAACAATAGTATCAGCATAGCTGGCAATGGAACGGGACTGAAAGCAGGGAGCTATCAGTTTGCGCTGACGCCGATGAAAATCGCCCTCGCTGACGACGAGTCCATTGTTGCCCACCGCTTTCCGCATAAGCTTCCCTTTGGAGAAATCGCTTGCATGCTCCACCAGGATGTGCTGGACAGCCTCGGGCTTATTAAAGAGGAGCATAGGAACGGGACCGATACGAAAACCCCGAACATCCCCCTCTTGCGCCACGCGAGGGAGAAAGCCAATACGATCCTGCACAAACTCCTGATAATTGCCGAGTAGAAAATGTCCGCGCGTAAATGGAACAGCCTGAGCCTGGAGCGTAGGTGAAGCAACCATCCTTGATCTCCTTTGTATTGATACCGCCTGGTGTAAAATCCGAGATTGTTCTGACCTTCTCGTGTACTCTAACAGAGACGCTGGGTACCGTGCGAGCAGCGTAACTTTAACGATCCGCTTTCGGGATCAGGTACCCGCGTAGCGACAATCCCTTGCGGTTGTCGTGGTCCACCCGCCTTTCAAGTCGATCCACCACGACAACCGCAAGGGATTGTCGCTACGCGGAGCCCGTCAACTGAAGATTAACTGACTAATATTTTATCGATCATTTCATACAGCGCGTGCTCGGTCTCCTCCTGATTCAAACCAGACTCGCGACGCAGCTGATACCAGGTATAGACACCTGTAAGGGTAGACAACTGAGCGAGCAGGCGCGCCCGTGCCACCTCATCGCGTTGTTCAAGATGAATCTTGAAGGCACGCTCCAGCCATTCACGGTGAGAGGCACGCGCCACATCAATAATGGCGTGCAGATGAGGCTGGTGTGCTTCCTGCACCAGCCCACGCAGCATACGTTCGCCTCCAGCTTCGTAATAGATGATCAAGCTATGCACAATCGTTGAAAGATCGCCTATGGGCGGCTCAATACGCAGCTCAGTAGCACGACGAAAGGCTTCCTGGCTGACCACATTCGCCAGGTTTTCTTTAGAGCCGAAGCGACGCAGAATGGTCTGCGCCGTCACGCCCGCGCGCTGCGCTAGCTGTTCCAGCGTAATCTGGTCATTCCACTGCTCATCGAAAAGTGCCAGCCCGGCCTCGATGATGCGCTGCTCGGTGAGCGCAGCTATCTCTGCCTGAACAGTTCCCCTATACGTACGCTTTTTACGCGGTTGTCCAAAAGTATCCTTATTGCCATTCATCACACTGACATCATAATATACTGAGTACATTGATGTCAATAGCATTAAACACAAATATCCTTCCGCGTAGCGACAATCCCTTGCGGTTGTCGTTCGTCCTCTATACGCAAATACTTGTTCTATCATCTGGTACCGACGACAACCGCAAGGGATTGTCGCTACGCGGAGGAACCTACGACGTAAATTACTACTTGACAGGTAAGCATTCTCTTACGTATACTATCTCTATGGAAAGAAAGCAAGAAACGTTGTCAGTCGATATATTTCACGCGATATCTGATCCCACCCGTCGCCGTCTGCTTAAGCTGGTGGCGACGAGAGAGCTGCCGGTGAACGAGCTGGCGCGGGCGTTTGCGATGTCGCGCCCGGCGATCTCGCAGCATTTACGGGTGCTGTTGCAGGCGGGGCTGGTGTCAGAGCGACGGGTGGGGCGGGAGCGTCATTATCGCCTGCATGCCGCGCCTCTGCGCGAGGTGAGCGAGTGGGTAAAACAATACGAACACTTCTGGCAGGATAAACTACAGTCGCTCGGTGAGCATCTGGAGCGTGAGCAGTGAAAAGAGATAGTGTGAAGCAGGATATGCTCTATCCGTACTCTCCACAAAGAGTATGGGCGGCGCTCACTGATAGTGCGGCCCTGTCCCAATGGCTCCTCCCCAACGATTTTGAGCCTCGGCTGGGACACCGCTTTACATTTCAAGAGGAGCCTCAGGATGGCTGGAACGGTATTATCGAGTGCGAAGTCATCGAACTGCTCCCCTTCCAGAGCCTGGCTTTCACCTGGTCGGCGCATCCCGATCTGCCCACCATGATCGTTTCCTTTGCGCTAAAAGAGGTTGACGGCGCTACTCATCTCCACCTGGAACAGAGAGAATTGCAGCAGGCGCGGAGATGTAAGACGGCGGCAATTCATGGAGAAGCTCTGCCTACGCTGCGCCGTATCCTAGAGAGCAGCTCCTCATCTCCCTCGCACTTCTTTCGCATTCAAGTAGACGAGGTCGTCCTCACCGACGCGCTTTTCGATTTCGTCGCAGATCCACATACATCGCGCAACAACCGCCCTGTCGTCCACGAACTTCATACCTTCGCGCCCGAAATGGTCTCTGTGCTCGAAAACATGATCCTGGACGGAGTTCGAGAACGGCATCATGTCGCCGACTATATTCACTTCATTTTCGGTCATCTTAGTGCTTAGCCGGTACTGCTCTGTCAAACCTCATTGCGATCTCTGCAAAGCAGAGGCGCCAATTCATTGTGCGCAGACCGGCTTGAGCCGGAGAAGTGCCGACCACTGTGCCCCAAAGCACTCCTCGTTGTGCGTTTTCGGTGTGGACGCACCCAAACAAGGGGTCCAGAGTGCGTTGGAGCAAGGGGGTGATGGCCTCCCCGTGAATACTCATGCTCCTATGGAGCGCCACCAAGCATGGAAAGAAGCTCTTCCTGGCTTCTTTCCAGGAGAACGGGTTCTGCGTGCGATCAATCGGTGCCTCTGTGAGCAGAGGACGTAGTGAAGTTTGACAAAGCAGCACTAACGTTATAAGTAGTGCTCAATCGGAAAACTGAACTCTACTAATGCAGTTCATCTACCACTACTTTCTTTTGTAAAGCACAACAGGAGGTCCATATGACAGATACGAACAATAAAGCTCTCGTCCGCCGTTACTATTACGAAATTTTAGAGCAGCGCAACACGGCAGTTATTGACGAGATATTCTCTCCCAACTTTCTAGCATATCCCGCTCTCAACCCCGTTGTCACTCTGCACGATTACAAAGCTGCATTAGCCGCATCTCACTACGCTCTTGAAGACATACGTGTTAGTATTGACGATCAGATTGCCGAGGGTGAGAAAGTGGTAACACGCTGGCATGCTACAGCCTTGCACAAGGGCACGTTCGCAGGGGTTCCCGCTACCGGCAAGACTGTTACAGCATCGGCCATTCATATTCATCGAATTATAGATGAAAAAATTGTAGAGTTCTGGGAGCAATTTGACCTCTTCGGCCTGTTTATACAGATCGGTTCCTTCCCAAAGATGGGCTAGCAGCCATCACCTACTCTTGTAGAAGTGGATTAACCATCTATGCTTAACGCGCTTCTATAGGGGCAAACCGCTGTTGCTACGTATAAAGGTCAGAATTAAATGGCTCTTACGCAAACTCACTGATGTAAAAGATGATAGAATAAAGGCCGACGACTGTTTCCTAACCTGAAGATAAGAGAGAAAACAATGCAGACGCGCTTAATCAGTATGCCTCCGCCAACAGTCTGGGAAGCACTTCAGGGACAAAACGTTGTTCAAGATGATTCTTCTCTCTTCCTTCTATTACGGATTATTACCCGTCCCCATGTATTTCGTTGTTTCTACTTGTGGAAGTCTGCTGAGAAAGGGGCTTTGAAGGTTGACGCTCTTTCATCAATACTATCAACCGGCGCTATACGTCCTCCCGAAGATCCTATTCAACTCGCGACAGAGGTTCATTCCTTTGGCTCTCTCGATGATTATGAGCTTGGAGTTATCTATATACATCGAGAGAGTAGACCGGGACAGGTGCTTACTCTCTCGATTTCGCATCCTGATGGAAGAGAGCTTCCCTGGACCATTCGTCCATTAAAACAACTGCGTGATGAGCCTCAAGGTAGCAGAGGTGGCGTAAACTGGGCGGATATGGGAAAGTATCTTCCTGCTGAGATTGAAATACTTGGGCCGGTAATGCATGAACAAGTTGTGTGTTTTCGAAGAAAAGCACCAGAAAAAAACGGAGAAGAGATGCAAGGTATCTTTATTCTTGAGAATGATCCAAACAGAGTACAGGTAATTTCACGCGCAGATTACCTTGCCATTGCGGAGAAAAGAAGAAGATCTGATACATATTAATACAGCAAGGTTGCGTAAGAGCCGTTTCATTCTGACAGTTACACTATGCGAGAGAGCAAGTGTGCTCTCTCGCGGATACTGATATGGTAACGTCGATAAGCAGATCGCGAAGGGAGAGAAAAAGTTCGCTCTTCCTATCCCTTTACAACAATCAATGGTGTGAGACGCGCTACTAGCTTTGCCAGGCCCGCGTTGTGCACGACGTTGACAACCTGTTGCGCATCCTTATATGCCTGGGGAGCCTCTTCGGAGAGCAGGTTTTTGCTGTGCACGCGCACGGTCACTCCCTGGCGCTCCAGGTATTTCATAAGATTCTTGCTATCCATCACCTTCTTCGCGGCGGTGCGGCTCAGGCGGCGGCCAGCGCCGTGGCAACAGGTGCCAAAACTCTGCTCCATTGAACCCTGCGCGCCCGCAAGTACAAACGAGTAACGACCCATATCACCTGGAATGAGCACAGGCTGGCCCACCGCCCGATACTTTTCGGGAACTGCCGGATGGCCCGCTGGAAAAGCACGTGTCGCGCCCTTGCGGTGCACGCAGACGCGCTGCAGCTTCCCCTCAACCTCGTACTCTTCCATCTTGGCGATGTTGTGGCACACGTCGTAGACCAGTGGCAGATCCTTCGCGCGCGCCTTGCGACCAAAGACGCTTGAGAAGGCCTGGCGGACAGCATACATCAGCAGTTGGCGGTTGGCCCAGGCGAAGTTCGCCGCGCAGGCCATCGCCCCCAGATATGCTTGCCCGTCCGCTGATTTTAAGGGCAGACAAGCGAGTTGTCGATCTGTCAGCTTGAAGCCATACTCCTCCTGCCTGGCCTCCGCGAGTTGAATAAACTCTTCCGCGATCTGATGTCCGAATCCGCGCGAGCCGCAGTGGATCGTCACGACGATCTGTCCCTTCTGCCCGATGCCGAAGGCTTCTGCCGCCTCGGCGTCGTAGACGTGCTCGACAACCTGTACTTCGCAGAAGTGGTTGCCGGAACCTAAGCTGCCGAGCTGACCGATGCCGCGCTGGATCGCCTTCGCGCTTACGGCGTTGGGATCTGCTCCGGCCAGGCAACCATTCTCTTCAGTGACCTCCAGATCGGCGGGCACTCCATAGCCATCGTCAACCGCCCACGCGGCACCACGCAGCATGACCGCGTGCATCTCGTCCGCTGTCAGCTTACGCATGCCAGCTCCACCAACACCCGATGGTAAGCTCGCGAAGAGTTCGTCGGCAAGCTTGTCCACCTGGCCCTTTACCTGGTCACGCAACAGATCGGTTGCGAGTAAGCGCACGCCGCAGTTGATGTCGAAGCCGATGCCACCGGGGGAGATGACCCCGTCCTCCGCGTCGGTTGCGGCAACACCACCGACGGGGAAGCCATAGCCCCAGTGAATGTCGGGCATGGCGAACGAATGCCCGACGATACCGGGCAGGGACGCCACATTCACCACCTGCTGTAGAGCGTTATCTTCTTTGATCATTTCGATCAATTCATCGTCGGCATATACCATGCCGGGAACGTGCATCGCGGAATTGTAGCTCATTGGAATGCGCCAGCGATTCGGGTCCAGGCGCTCCAAAGGAATCTTCTCGCCCATATATGTTTTCCTTTATGTATCATCAATCACACAATGGCGTAGAGAAAATTTCGCACTACGCCATTGTGTCTCTTCTCGTTTTATTGGTCACTGATCCATGTAATCTGTTTTCTCACCAAACAGGTACGAGTCGCTTACGTATTTGAGGACAACGCGCCCTAGCTTCGGATCGCTCCACTCGCGCATAGACTTGACCATCAGGCCCTCGCGGATATGTGCATTCTGATCCATCAGCAGCGTCTTACCCTCACTAAGCTGTCTGACCTCGCTGAGCTTGAACGGAATGGTTGCTACAACCGGAATGCTCTCGACGTCAAATTGCTGACAAAGGGCAACAAAATCAGGCCAGTCTACATAACGACCATCAAGGCACAAAAGGACCTTTAGACCAGCAAAAACTGAAATGGGTAGAGTCCTGGTGTAGAAGAAATCGCTCTTTGTCCAGGCTAGAGATCGAAGATGATGCGAGCGCTATAGCCCTCTGCGGTATCCACAACGGCCGCTTCATGCCAGGTCGCGGCCTTGATCGCACAGCCCAACTCGTGGCGTGCAGCATCGTAGGTCTCGCCCGACGCGCGGGCAGTTAGGGATGTCTCGCTGAGAGCAGAGAGCTCGAAGTCGCGCAAGAGGAGGTATTCGGTATCGAACAGGAAGATCAGTTCGTTTAGCCACGCAATAAGAAGGGAAATGTTATCGTGGCCCTCAACAGTGATCTCGCGATGCACAGCAAGCCGCACTTGTTCAGGTGGCACCAACAAACTCTCCATACCTTGTGCGGTATGAATGAAAAGCTCCGAAAGTGTCTCCCCATGCGCCTGTATGCCTACATCGGCGGTGTGATCGAATACTTCAAAAGGCTCTCGCGCCATCAGCGGTCTGCCCAATCCGCCTGCGACCTCGTCTTACTAAACGTATATCGCGGTAGATGACATCTATAGCTGGCAAAACGAGCGGAAGTGGTAAGATTAAAATGTGCGTGCATGGTACACTTCCTTTCCTTACTGAAGTACTGAACGACGTGTGTTACTCTTACATATTACTTAACGTTTTGTGATTTGTCAAGACTTTTTGTCTCTATCCAACAATTTCGATCTCGCCATCTGATATTCTTCAGCAAGCGTTACACCATGCCAAAGATGAGTAAGCATGCTTGCTGTCTCTATTGCACAATTGAGGCCACCTGCTCCTAAGTTGTATACTCTACGTGTTCGATAGAGAACGAGAGGAAAAATCATTGTCTGATACACATACACATTCGCAAGCAGCCTTTTTAGTGATGGACATGCAGGTAGAAATTGTCGCTCGGTTCGCACAAGCGAGTAATCTCCTCACGCCCATAAGCACGACTATCATGGCCGCTCGTGCCGCATCGATTCCAGTAATATATGTGGCGGTGGCCTTTCGTCCAGGCTATCCTGAAGTGAGTCCGAATAATAAGTCCTTCTCCACCATCAAACAACGGCCAGGGGCTATGACGACAACGGAAATTCATCCTGCCATTGCTCCACAGCCAACCGATATCGTCGTCACGAAACGCCGTGTCAGTGCATTTAGCGGAAGTGATTTAGAGGTGGTGCTGAGAGCACAAGGTATTTCGCATCTAGTGCTCTGCGGAATAGCGACCAGTGGAGTGGTCTTATCAACACTGCGAGAAGCTGCCGATAAGGATTATCAGCTCACGGTCTTAGCCGATTGCTGTGCTGATGCTGATGAAGAAGTTCATCGTATCTTGCTGTCCAAAGTCTTTCCACGTCAGGCCGAAGTAGTCCAATCTTCAACATGGAGCACACAGCTTGTCAATCAATGAAAGAGATGAAAAGCCTCATAATCCCTTTACGATTTGTAAGAGAATAACGAGTTCTGCGTATAGTAGAATCTTTTATCAAGAATGAAAGATTCTACTATACGCATGATTTCTTGAAGCGGGTCTGACGCTCATCGCATCCACATTCCAAGCAGAAAGGAGTGTGCAGCTTCGCTGCCTGAAACAGTTTTTAGATATAACTTCACATTTTTCACATTTTTCATAATTTTGTATGCCATGCATACAAAATTATGAAAAATGTGAAGTTATATCTAAAAAGAAGAGCACGCCGAAGGCGTGCACATGGGACGGCAAGAGAAGAAAGCGAAGGCGATAGGTGGCCGACGCTCTCCTAAATCTTTTTACAAAGGCGCAACAGTCGATACTTCATAGCGCAGTATCTCTGGCGCGGCGGCTAGCACCGAAGCCAGGAATGTGCCGAATTCTTGATAGTGAGTTGATTGGAAATGGCTCGTCAGTGCTTCGGCGTTGTCCCATTGCTCAAAGATGAAGAAAGTGTTGCGATTGGTTGGCTCGACGTAGAAACGATAAGAACGACAACCGGGTTCGGCTTCCGACGCGGCACTCATCTGTTGTGTCTGTTGTAGAGCCTCATCCCAGTGTTCGGGTCTAATTGTGGCTTTGCCTGCGATAACAATCATGATTTGTCTCCTTACTTTCGTTTGCTACTAATTGTTGTGTAGTTTAAAACTATTGTCGTTGCGAAACTTCATCGCTCCGTTGGACGCCGGGTATACTAAGAACTAGATCGGGTCCGTAGACCTGAGATGGTGTGTGAAAACCGGACTGTATCTCGCCGCCCAGAACGTGCTCAACGACGGTCAATGCAGTCAGAACAGTGAAGTCGTATGCTTCAGGACCGGTGAGAAGAGAAGTTGCACGTCGCCCATTAGCATCTGTTACCTCGCCCCACAGCACGGTCTTGCCCTTCGCTCTTTCTTCAGCACTGGGACCTGCGGACTGGTTTTTAGCCTGGCGTTTCAAGAAATTCTGGAACGCGTTAGAAGTTAGTATTCCCTTGAGTGGAACACTCAGAGCTATTAGAATGCGAAAAGCCGCTGGATAGACCGTGTATGCCTTGATCGTCGGGATACCGGTGCTGTAGTATGCGGTAAAGATATCGCCGCGCCAGGGATTTGTCACGGCTGACAGCGGACCCTGGCCGAAATCGATGCGGCGCGTCTCGGCTCCAGCTCGCGCAGGCATCAGCTCTCCATTCCGCCGTATCACCCCTGGATGAGGCAGATCTTTCAGCGTCGTCACCAGCGTTCCGCGCGAGACACCACCCAGAGCTTGAAACGCTAGCGACAATTGCGTCGCCGTGGGCAGTAGCGTCTTTAAATGCAGCGCTAGACCATCTGACGGCACGATTCCAAAACCCACGCCCGGCAGAAGCATCACTCCGGCCTCCTGAGCCTGGCCATCGAGAGCCTGCAACGCTTGAAATTCCGGCACCTCACCCGCTATGTCCAGATAGTGAACATGGACGCGCAGGCAGCCCGCCGCGAACTTCTGAGCTGTATATGTAAATGGGCCAGCGCAGTTGAGAACAACATTCACACCCGCTAAGCCAGCATCTAGAGCGGCGGAATCGTCTAATCCAAAGGCGCGATAGGTCAGACCAAGCTCGTCCGCCAGCTTTTTCAGTGCCGATGCGTTGCGTCCCGCTAGAATCGGACGCAGACCTCGCTGTACAGCAGCGCGAGCCATCAATTCACCAGTATAACCCGTCGCACCATATAAAAGAAATTCTGCTTGCATACTATTTTATTCCTACGCTCTCCTTCTACTGATTTTACTGAACCTTTTCTTGCGCAACTTTTTCCAGTCCGTATAATAATGCTTGTATCGCGGTGGATACCTCGGACACAAAGCGGATCTCGAATAGAAGCAGTTCGGGCCGCTGCAAGACTTGCTGAACGACGGGGGCGGCGTCGGCAAGGTGCCAGAAGCCAATAACCATCGCATCGCACTGCAAGAGCACATGCGCCCCCTCTCCAGCATGGAGAAAAGGCAGACAGCGTTCGAGTAGTGCTCCAGTCCGCTCAAAGTGATCCTTGAGCATATACTTGAAGTGCAGCGCCTCCTCAACACTAATGTTGCGCTCCAAAAGCGTATGCAGGATGGCGAGGAGACGCGTCAGACCAGGGCGGGATTCCAGTTGCTCACCTAGCAACGACGTCACGCCTGGAATACTGCTTGCGCCGCTCATCGCTACCAGCCCGGCATCTACGGCAGCGAACCACGATTCCAACTGCTGCTCTAATAACGCCAGGAAGAGCGCCTCCTTCGTCTTAAAGTAGAGAAAGACGGTCCCCTTCGCCACCCCCGCCGCCTCCGCCACCCCCGCCATCGTCACCGCCTCATACGATGTCGCCTGAAACAACCGCCCGGCCGTATCCAGAATAGCCTGCCGACGCTCCTCCTTCTGATCATCATATATCGCCCGCCTTCTCTGCTTCTCCATACCTCACTCCTCCAGTTCAATAACCAACGCTTACACACTAATGACCACAGGTCAATTATAATTGACCTGTGGTCATTAGTCAAGTGAACAGAAGATACCTTTTCAAAAACGATACAAATTTGTAGTCGAATTCTATCCTTTTAACCTCGCACGAGAAATATACATGATGGATAGATCAGGTACGCGCTTAAAGTCACTATCTGTAGTGACAAGTGTCAAACCATTATCGAGGGCAGTTGTAGCAATAAGTGTATCTATGTCTCCAATAAGTCCTGGTCCATGAGGTGGACGCATCACCCGACGAATCTCCGCGTACCGCTCTAGTTCGGCTGGCCTGAATGACGCAGCCTGAGCTTCTGGGGGTAAATGCTCCAGATACGGTAGCGCGTCGTGCAAGCGGTCAATCATTGTTCTCTCTCTTTCGGTATCCTCGAACGGATCATTCTCTCTACAACCATTACCCTTTCCACACCATCTCTTGCATTTTCAAGCATTTTTACTGTGCGAGACCATCTTTTGGGACTCTTAGCCTATCCATTTTAAAGTAGGTATATACATAAGTATACCAGATGGCCTTCTTTCCGAGAACTGTTTTGCGTGCGAGCCTCTTTTAATGATAGAGTTGAGAAAAAGCGATCTATCTCAGGAGACCATCATTGGAAAGACATCGGGTTGATGTGTGGCAGTATCCAAAATTGCTTGTTGAACGATATCTGTGTGCTCCTGGGCCGATAGAAGGGGTTGCTCGCCATGCACATGAGGAGTACCAGTTTTGTTTGAGTGCGGGTGTTGCGTGCGTCTACGATTATCGGGGGGCGCGTCATGTTGTGCCGCGTGGAGGGATGAGCATTATTCATCCTAGCGAACTTCATGCGACGAGTGATGCGGAACCTCGTCTGCCGGGCACGAACTATCATATGCTCTATCTTGATCCGGCTGTCCTGCAAAAGATTGCGGCAGAGCTTCGCGGACGGCCAGCGAGCCAACCGTATTTCCCCACGCCTGTTATTAACAATCAGTATTTTCTCGGCCTCTTCCGGACGCTCTATGAAGCATTGGAAGGTAGTGCCGACCGACTTGAGCAGGATGTTCTGTATTATACGACGCTCTCGCAACTGGTCGCGCAGTATGCTCAGGATCGTGTTTCTGCTTCTCCCCTCATCTCAGCTCGCCCGGCTGTGTTGCGCGCCCGCGATTTCCTGCATGACAATCCTCTACGCAACGTCTCTCTTGAGGAACTTGCGCAGGTTGCAGGGCTCAGTGCCTTTCGCCTCTGTCACGCATTTCAGCAGGAGATGGGACTTCCTCCTCACGAGTATCATCTACAAGTAAGAATTATGCAAGCAAAAGTCTTCATTGCTCGCGACCTACCTCTTGCCCAGGTTGCAGAACAAACAGGCTTTTATGATCAAAGTCGGTTTGGCCGCTACTTTAAACGCTACATCGGCACCACACCGGGCTACTACGCAAAGAACTGTAAAAGATAGCAAGAATTGCCTAGAAACGAACGGCCGAATTTCCATATACTTAAACCTGTTCAGATCCGCACAATTAAGACGAACAGGAAGAGGCAGACGATGTACAATCAACTCGAAGGAAAAACGGTCGTGGTGGTCGGTGCGAGTTCCGGTATGGGACTTGCCGTGACAAAAGAGTCGGCAGCACTAGGGGCGCATGTTGTGATGGTGAGTCGCTCGACAGATAAATTAGCTCAGGCTCGGCGTGAAATCTCTGGTGATATCGAAACGAGAAGCGCAAGTATGCTTGACGAGGAGTCGTTGAGGCAGCTTTTTATCCAGATCAAGACGCTTGATCATCTCGTTGTTACTGCCGTTGCCGATGAAATGCAACTCTTCTCGCCACTTGCAGATATGTCCACGGAAGTCGCGCAACGAGGTATGGAAAAGTTCTGGGGCGCTTTCTTTGTAACACGCGCGGCGATTCCTCATATCACCTCGCACGGATCGATCACACTCACGTCCAGCGTCTCCATCTTCAATCCCTCAAAGGGCGGGCTTTCGGTAATGTCGGCGGCCAGCGGTGCCGTCGCGGTGTTCGCACGTACCTTAGCTGCCGAACTAGCCCCGATTCGCGTCAACGTCATCGCACCAGGAAGTGTAAATACGGGCGTGTACTCGACGCAATCTCCAGGCGAGCGCGCATCATCAGAGCAATGGGGACGCGAGACGCTTCCCGTAGGACATCTCGGCCAGCCAGAGGAGTTAGCGCAAGCATTTTTGTACCTGATGACGAATACCTACACGACGGGAGCTATCTTGCCGGTGGATGGTGGCTTGTCCGTGCTATAACATTGTACAAGAGAAAAGTAACATCATTTTCCGCGAATCTCGTAAAATTGGGGCATTGGAGGACGTTATGAACGTTTTTGTTCTTGGAGCAACGGGATGGATTGGTGGCGCGATTACTGATGCATTGCTTGTAGCGCATCATCAAGTGGTCGGTCTAACCCGCACAGCTCAAGCAGCATCTACGCTTGAGGCAAAAGGGGCTACGGCTGTGCAAGGTGATATGAGCGATGCTAATGTGCTGCTCCCAGTGGCACAACAAGCCGATGCGGTAGTTGTGGCGTCATCCGCCTCACTTGATGCTACCGTGAAGACTCTGCAAGCACTCGTCACAGCCCTGCAAGGATCGCAGAAGCCGCTCGTCTACATTAGTGGATCATCGCTCTACGGCGATATCGGGCAGCGAGAGGAAGTGGACGAGCAAGTCTTTGTGCAACGGCTCACTGAACCTTCTCATCAGCAGTCGCCCGAACAGATTGTGTATCAGGCAAGAGAGCAAGGCATTCATGGCATGATTATCATCGGGGCCGGAATTCTCTATGGCCGAGGGGGAGGTGCGACCCCAAACTTTCTGTTGGATGATGCCCGTCAACGCGATGCCGCGTGGTACATCGGCGCGGGAAGCCATCGCTGGTCAGCCGTCCACGTCGAGGATATGGCGCGCCTGACAGTCCGGGCACTCGAACAGAAGCCCGTCCACCCAGTATTCAACGCGGTTGCCGAAGCACTCTCCCTTTATAATGTTGGAGAGATGATTGCTGAAGCGACGCATGCAAGTGGAGGGGCGCAGAGTATTTCAGAGCAAGCAGCCCAGAACGTGTGGGGATCGTTCTGGGCAAGAAGTTTATCAAACAATCTTTGGCTGTCACCCAGACGAGCAGAGCAAACTCTGGGCTGGAAACCTTCAGCTCCATCGTTTCGTGACGATCTACTTTACGGCTCCTACAAGAAATAAGCGTTGTGTACATGATCAGAGTTTGTTTCTTCCACAGTTCTCATTCTTCCTCACAAGAACGCGAAAGAATTGCACTGTCAAAAGATTTGCTGGGCAGTGCGATTCTTTTCCAAGAACCTCTTTTGAACGAGCATAACTTTTAGTAGACGAGACAGCTATCTTCACAGCTCAGTTACTACCGGATGCCGCCGCTCTCAACTGGACTTTCTGTTCTTCTGCGAGCCCGGCATAGACGAGGTTACCATTAAACTGTCTGAGTTTGATAATGACCTCTCTACTAGCGTGAGGCTCGATCAGGCTGAAGAAGGCCGAGGTGCCGGGCCGGAACAATTGCTGAAACTTCTCGATAGACCAGTCATCAATGTGATATCCCCATCCCGAAAGCACCGTCCGGATCAAGAACTCCCAGAGCTGAGCATCGAACCCATTCTCACTTATCGTATGAACCTTTTGCTTAACGATAATCTCGCCGTCCTGCTTGTAAATAGCCACAGCAGCATTATCCACTGGAAATGATTCGGCCTTCAGCGTGTCCTCAAGCGTATTAAAAAGGCGTTCGGCCGCCTTCTCATCTTCAAAGACGAGAGCGACCACAGTACTATCAGCCATACCGTTGTTCCTCTTTTCTTTCTCTCTATTGAAGTTCGCCCTTAACACTACAAGGAAAGCTTACACAGAAATACTTTTTCTTGCAAGCTCAAAAGGTATGTTACATAAATATTACAAAAATAGATACGGTGAAAGGCGGTGAATTTCATGGATCGATGAGAGCTACACGAAAACGCTGCTGAGTGGATATCATACCGAGCAACTGGAAATGAGAAAAGAAAACCTCTACGGAGATCCATCAGCTTACATGAAGGTTATTGCTCAAAAGGTGTGATCGTACGCTGCTGGAATAACCATAACCTACTCATAAACTTTGTTCCATGTCCTTTAATTCCCTTGACAAGAGAAGATTATCTCGGTATACTGTTATCAATTGATAACAGTATACCGAGATAAAAATAGTAGAGATATGCTGGATCGACGACTACGAGCAGCGACAAATCCTCGTGATTGTCGGGAATGACCTGATACAGAGGAGCATATTAGAAAGCTAGCGACGGGCAGCAATTACGAGGGTTTGTCGCTATATGGATGAAGCAGAATGAAGTATCCAGGGCAGTATTTTACCCGTATGCTGTGTCTAATTTTTATCCCTACGTTATCAAGTGATAACGTAGGGATGCGTTGAGAATGATAAGAGCTTTTGCTCTTACTTGTAGTGGTACATAGGCTTATATTGATATGAATAGCCTGTCATCTGTATAAGATCAAGGCAGGCGTCAGGAGGAAAAGAAATGATGAATGGTTTGCCGATGTCGAAAGAGACGGTGCGATCTGGCAATAGTATGATGATTGAGAATATATTGCAGATGCCGGTGCAGGCGTACGAAGACGGGAAGGGCGTGTATCGCGTGGTCGAGATGCGGGGACGCCAGAGTGGGCAGATGCGCCGGGTTCCGCTTGCGGTTGCGCAGTATGAGGGAAAACGCTATCTAATTGCGCCCAGTCGTGGGCGGGATTGGGTGTATAATCTCATCGCGGCGGGCGAGTGTACTCTACTAACAAGCGCAGGGCAAGAGCACGTTCACGTGACACTTACTCTGGATGATGAGGTTATTGCTGCAATTCAGTCCTATATGGCGGGACTGGCTGACTGGGCGCTACAGCAATTTTCCTTTCCGGCGACCGCGTCCGCCGAGGAGATACGGGCGAAGGGCGAAACCTTTGCAGTGTTCCGCATCTCCGCTCTAAATAAAATTTAGCCAGGCAGGGTTATACTGCTTGACGTTTCAATCCGGTCACCAATATGCAGTGCTCAAGCGTGGGTTCGGCTGCTTGAAGCAGCGGCCTCTTGGGACGTAGCTGCTGAGCAAAGTTATATTGCTTGACATCTCAATCCGGCCGGGAGCATGCAGTGCTGAAGCCGCCTGAAGAGATTATAGCGTATAATTTTACTCTTTCTACATTTTAAGCGAAGCTTAAAATGTAGAAAGAGTAAAATTATACGCTATGCAACGAGCACCGAAGGCGCGAGAATGTAGTGGTGATGGAACACGGACACTCGCTTAGTCGGTGTGGAAAACTTCTTTTGCGACGGACCACCAGTCGCCTGGAGCGGCGTCTTCAACGGGTTCTTGCATGGGGTCGGTATGGGTCCACCATTCCTGCGTCTTTGGATCGGCAGCCATCTTCTGCATGTCGGCGGCGTAGTCGTCGCCGATATACTCAAAATACGCGAAGAGGAGGGTGACGTGGCGGAAGATCGAATAGTTGCGGATGTTACAGGCGTGGATCGTTGCCAGCACCTCCGGCCAGACTGCTGCGTGGATGCGTTCATAGTCCTCAATACGGTCAGGCTTGACTCTCACGATTTGTCCAAAACGACGCATACTATCAATCTCCTTTGCTTGAACACTGTGCGAAAAGCTTTTCTGGTTAGAAGAGTAAAATAAACAAAGACGTTTTGTCAAACAAGAGATTATTTCTTGTCAGGCACGACACTAACTATTCTCCGCCATCCATTCACCGATACAAGCGTTTTGTAGCCGTTTTGGGGGAACTTCTCTAGTATACCCTTGACAGAAACCGGTTTCTGATTTACATTTTACTTATCGACGTAGACACGCTTCGTACAGACACGGAGCAATGATTTTTCTGTCCAGATATTGCAGAGGAGCAAGGAAGCAGCATGGACAACAATAGAATGACTATTCAGGATGTGGCACGACTCGCCGGTGTCTCAAAAGCAACGGTCTCGCGGGTTCTCAACCACAACCCATCGGTCAATTCTCTCCTACGTGAACGCGTGCAACAGGTCGTGCAAGAGTATAATTTTGTTCCCAGTCTCACCGCTATTGGACTGGCTGGTGGTCACACACGCTTGATTGGTGTGCTTGCTCCCCCATTGACGTGGCCCTCTGTTCCCGAAATTATGCATGGTGTTGCTGAGTTTATTGAGCGTACCAACTACGAGATGGTGTTATATAGCATTGGTTTTGAACGCAACCATTCTGATGTGCTCGACCATATTCTGAGTATGAATATGGCCGCCGGTCTCCTGGCAATTTTTCCCGGCGAGCTTTCGCGTCATCTCACTAACCGCTTCCAGTCTGGTTTCCCTGTGGTTACGATCGATGACCAGGCAGAACCCGCAACTCTTCCGTGGGTTGGTGTTGATAATGTTGCTAGCGCCTATGAGGCCACTCGCCATCTACTCGAGCTCGGACATCGGCGCATTGCTCATATTTTGGGACCCCAGAATTATTACTGCTCCGTTGAACGCTATCAGGGATATTGTCAGGCGTTGCAAGATGCCGGAATTTCCGTTGACCCGACATTGCTTCTGCAAGGAACGTTTACACCTGCTAGTGGGCGTGAGTGTGCCGAGATGCTCTTCTCGTGGAATAGACGTGATTGGCCTACTGCCATCTTCGTTGCCAACGATCAAATGGCGTATGCGTTTTTAGAAGTTGCGGAGCAGCAGGGCATCCATGTGCCAAAGGAGATCACTATTGTTGGCTTCGACGATAATAGTTTCTCTGCTCACATACGTCCCTCTCTCACCACTATTCGACAGCCTTTTTCTGAGATGGGACGCAAAGCCCTCGAAGTCCTTCTAACGATGATTGATCAGAATCATCACATCGAGAATGGAGCGCAAAAACGATCTACGCAGCAAGGACCGGCGCGTTCATTTGAGGATATTCAAGGGGACAACTCTCTCCGTATTCAGATACCAACACACCTGATCGTGCGAGCATCCAGTGGAGCACCCCGACCTCTTGAGATCGGTTTATAGCACTGTCTCTATTCTCTTTCAAAAGAAGGCGTATACACGTTTTTACTTTCTCTTTTTTATAAACCAGTACATACAGTTGTCATGCCATCTTGTTGTCCTACCTTTGATACTCTTTCTGTGGAAACTGATTTTCAGTTTTCGCATTTAATAACTTTCGTCTCTGTAGGAAGCGGTAAGGATATCCTTACCACATTAAGTCCACTTAGGATTTATACAGAAACCGATGTTGGTTTCTGTATGAGCGGTTAATGATTAGAAAGAGACAATTTATGCACACATTTCATCGAAGAAATCGGGCAATCTGTTCTCAGTACTACCGTACATCGAGAAGTTTTCTCGTCGTTACGCTACCACTTATTGCGTTGTTGATGGCTGTAGCTGTAAGTGTTCTATCTCCAAATGGCATCCAAAAAGCCCATGCAGATCCCACCTGGACGCCTGTGTGGAGTGACAATTTCGACGGAGCGGCCGGCAGTGGCCTTAATACCAACAACTGGCGTTACGATACCGGAACGGGTTGGGGTACCGGAGAGATTGAGAATATGACAAATAGCACGGCGAATGTGCAGCTCGATGGCAATAGTCATCTGAAGATTACCGCCATTCGCGACGGCAGCGGAAACTGGACATCCGGCCGCGTTGAAACACAGCGTGCAGATTTTGCAGCACCCGCTGGTGGTCAATTACAGGTGAGCGCCTCAGTTCAGCAACCTAATGTCTCTGGAGCCGCGGCCGCTGGCTACTGGCCCGCCTTCTGGATGCTCGGCGCACAATTTCGGGTAGACAAGAACTGGCCCAACGATGGCGAAATCGATATTATGGAAGACATCAATGGACGTAGCTCCGTTTTCGGTACGTTGCATTGTGGTGTCAATCCGGGTGGTCCCTGTAACGAAACAACTGGTATCGGCAGCGGAGAAAAGCCTTGCCCCGGTTGTCAAACTGCCTTCCATACATACTCGATGATTGTCGATAGGAGCGTTTCACCCGAACAGATTCGCTGGTACCTGGATGGCAACAACTACTTTACGGTCAATGCTAACCAGGTCGATCCTACAACCTGGACGAACGCGGTGGATCATGGCTTCTTCATCATTTTTGACCTGGCTATGGGTGGCGGCTTCCCGAACGCCTTCGGCGGCGGCCCAACTGGCGCAACCCAGTCCGGCGCATCGATGCTCGTCGATAACGTGCAAGTATCTGTTTCTGGTGGCTCTACGGGTGGTGGCGGGACATCACCTACGCCTACGCCTGCACCTCCATCTGGGAACGGCTTTAGTCAGAGCGCAAGCGCTGTTGGCACGAATCAGGCACAGTTTACCTTCCAACCCAACGGCTGGACGGCGGACTATGTTATTCTGCATTATACAGTTGCCGGTTCTAGTGCTGGACAACAGAACGTCAATATGACATATAACAGTGGAGCTTCGCGCTGGGAGTATACGGCAGGAGGTGTAAATCCGGGCAATAATGTCTCCTACTCATTCACCTATTCGAAGGGAGGACTTCAGACCGATACTGGATCGTACACGTGGACGCATCCATAAATCGATAGATGCTTTTTATCTAATGCGATGGACTTCCTGGAAAAGGGAGGCGAGTCCTTTGCTCGCTTCCCTTCTTCAGGAAGGGAACTTATACAGAAGGAAAAGGAGTATCTATCTTTATGGAAGATGCAAACACTACTCTTCATCATTCCAGACGATTTTCTGGCACAAGAACATTACTCGCCTGCTCATTCCTACTGGTCCTGTGCATCACTTTGATAGATGTATCAGGAAGCTCCAGAGTATACGCAGCTTCTAACAGTGCTGCTAGAGCCAATGACACTGGAACATTCCCCTTCATCCTACAGAACAATACTCATGGAGCCTGGACGGATGATCAGGTCTATGTTTTGATTCTAGGTCAGACAACGCCGGGCCAGTGGTCATATCTAAAGTCGGACGGCACTCCCGCTCACATCAATCATCTGGACGCCAATGCCTCTGGTCATTTGACCAAGAACGGCGTGAATTATGCAAATATGTCCTTTACCCTGTCTCAGGCGAGCACAGTTACTATACCAACTCATCTTGACGGGGCAAGAATGTATATCTCGCTTGGATCGCCCATGTATTTCCCAATTGCGCCAGATGATAGTGGCTGGGGCGGTCCGAACCTCAATAATCCCAGCGATCCAAACGCCGATGTCTACTTCGACTGGTACGAATTCGCCTATCAATACGGCGTAAAGGCATTTGGCGGCAACACCACTCAGGTCGATATGTTTGGGTTTCCAATGGTTGCACGCTTGCAGCAGGCAGCTATCGGATACGATCAATCGGCCGGTATTACTCTCAGTAGGGATCAAGTGTACTCTCAGTACGCCTCTGCTGTCGGCCCGGCATTCAAATCGCTAGCCACTACCTACCGGATTCTGGCTCCTCACTCGTCTGCTTCTTTCGCGCCCGGTAGTAGCCAGGGGAATTATATGCAAGCACCTCTCGATCAAATGTGGAACTACTACACAACCAATAAGTTCATGCTCACTCGTCAAGGTGTTACCTTCGCTGGTGGTATAGTGAACGGACAGTTGCAATTTACGCGCAATGGTGCCGGTCCATTCTCTTTGGATAAGCCTACCTCTAGTGATGTTCTGGCATGTTCGGGTGCTCTGGCAGCCGGAGGCTCTGAAACACATGAGTTGGGAGCAGAGGTTTGTGCAGCCTTGAATAGAGGCGTCGCGCTAAACACCGCAAATTGGTATAATCCCGCCGCTTATTATACCAATTCTACTCACGACGACTATGCCGGATTCTGGCATCAGGTTGGCATCGACCATAGAGCGTACGGATTTCCCTACGACGATGTGAATGACCAGAGCTCGGTCAAAATTCTGCCGAACGCCAATCCGCCAAGCAGCGTGACTATTAGTGTCGGCTGGTGACATCCTCTTGACTGTGCCTGGCTAGATCTTGTCTTATAGCTCGACGTCCGCAATGGAATCGCGTATCCAGGTGGGGCGATAGGGGAAACGCTCTACCTGCTCGCGCCTGGTAACGCCGGTGAGCACCAGGACGGTGCGCAGGCCACTCTCAAGCCCAGATATAATATCGGTGTCCATGCGATCGCCGATCATCACGGAATCCTCTGAGTGAGCACCTAGCGTACGCAGAGCGGTGCGCATCATCAGTGGATTTGGCTTGCCAACAACGTACGGCTTGACGCCCGTAGCAGCGCTGATCAATGCCGACACTGCTCCGGTGGCTGGCACGATTCCTCCCTCGCCGGGTCCCATTGCATCGGGATTGGTGGCAATGAAACGCGCTCCAGCAGTGATCAAACGGATGGCGTGCGTGATGTGTTGAAAGCTATACGTGGTTGTCTCACCCAGCACAACGTATTCGGGGTCCTGCTCAGTCAGCACGTAGTCGATGTTATGCAGGGCGGTGGTCAGCCCGGACTCTCCAATCACATAGGCTCGCCCGCCCGGCCGCTGATCATGAAGGAATTGTGCGGTCGCCAGTGCGGAGGTGAAAATGGCCTCCGAAGGCACATCCAGCCCCATATACGACAAACGCATCCGCAGATCCCGTTGCGTGAAGCGTGAATTATTCGTCAAAATCAGGAACGGAATCTCCCTCGTCCTGAGACGCTGTATAAACTCTGCCGCCCCCGGCAGCAGTGTATTGCCCTGAACAATGACTCCATCCATATCCGTTAAGTAGTGCTTGATTCCATCCATAGGATCTCCCCTTTATGTTCTGCCTGATAAAGCATCAGTACTGCTTTGTCAAACATCATGGCGACCCTCTGCGAAGCAGAGGCGCCGATTCATCGTGCGCATGCCCCCTTTAGGGGGAGGCCACCACCCATCTTGCTCCAAAGCGCTTTGTACCCTTTGTTTCGAGTCACCATGAAGTTTGATAGAACAGTACTTTGTACACAATTTCTATAGGCCCACTCAGCCGCCCAGTCTTTCAATCTTCCACCCTTTTAAACGAATAACAGGATATCCGAATGACAGAATAGCGCTTGAAAATAGACCAGGCTCTAAGAATATATGCGAAGAGCACACCCTACTCTTTCTTCCTTCCAGGGAAGAGCAGAATGAGCGCCATAGCAACAAGTAGGATGAAAGCGCCGAGCAGGCCGAGCAGACCAAGCTCCTCATGAAAAAAGATCCAGGCCAGCAGAGCCGCTGCCAATGGCTCACACAGCGTCACGATACTCACTACTGTGGCCGACAGCGAACGCATACCGATCTGAAAAAGTCCATAGGCCAATGCCGTCGGAACACAACCGAGATAGAGCAAGAGCAGCCAGGCCCAGAGCGGATACGACAGAGTCAAACCTGTCGGCACGGCCAGCACGAGCAGGAGCAACGCCCCCATCGTGAACGCTACCGCATTGACGTGTAAAGGATGATAGGAACTTGTAAGCAAGCGACCACACAGAATAAAGCCTGCATAGCCACCGCCAGCACAGAGCGCGAACAGAACGCCCAGCGGCGAGACGCCCCCTCCACTCGTGTGCGGACGCGCCTCGACCAGCAAAAAGGTTCCGATCAACGCGCAGACCAGCGCGATCAGCGTCAAAAGGCTCAGCCGTTCGCGCGTCACCAGAGTAGAGAAGAGGGCGACGATGATCGGAGCGGCGCAGAGGGCGACCAGCGTAGGAACAGTGACACCGGCGTAGGCAATGGCAGCACTATAGCTGGCCTGGTAGAGCGCTTGCATAACGCCCATGAGCAGCATGATAACCAGGTCGCGGAGCTTGACGCGAAAGGGACGGCGACTGGGGAGCAGTCGGCTAGCCAGAACGAAGAGTGGGGCAGCGACAAGCAGGCGAAAGAAGGCTAACGAGAGCGCATTGGTCACAACATGCGCATAGATCGCCTGATTCGCCACGCCCACCGTCCCCCAGGAGAGCGCAGCACCGACGATAAGCCAGAAGTCACGGCGAGACGAGGTAGCAGTAGACATAAAAACATCCTTTCCTCAAAAGGCAACTGTGTGAACACGAGGTTGTGGATAGCTGCGGTGAGGGCAGGATGAGAGCACAAGAAGTATGCAGCAACGAGATGCTTGCGTACATCCAGGCTATAAGAAGTGCAACCGTTCTACCTGCCCTAGAGGGAGGCGACGGGCGGGGGCAAAATGGAGTATGAAATATAACAGGCAAGCTCAACCATACTAATTATTCCTTCTTTGTAAAAACCAAAGATTGTCTTATCCCCCTTTATTATACTAGAGGATGTTCCTATTTACCAGAGTTATCTTCACACAGGCGTTAGCAGGCAAACTGCTTTTTATAATTTGCCTGCTCGTGACTATGGTTCCTCTCCATGTATGTTCATGTGGTCGTTGGCAAGCCGCCACGTAGTACGCGGATTGGCACGCGGCCCATACAAGACAGAGATGCCGGAGCCGCGCTGGTGATAGAGCCGAAGCGCTTGCTCATAGGCAACGTGGATGTGACAGTTTTGTGTGGAGAACAGCCACGTATGAAAAAGCGCGTGCCGGATATGCAGCACAATATCGCTGAAGGATTAGGGATTAGTATAGATCAGGTCCATGTCAAAGTGAGCAGTATGGATGGGCAGGATGAGATAGCACGGTTAGAAGGCATTGAGGCACGAGTACTTCTCAGTTTATGGGAAGATTTGTAAGAATGAGCAGATAAGAGATAGAAAGGTCTACAAGCTCCGCATCTATCATTTAGTGAGTACGGAGCTTGTAGACCTTTTTTATAATGAAAAGTGCCAGGGTCGTTATTCGAGCCCTTGCGCTTTGCGAGCCTGATATTTTTGCTCTAGTATCTGTTCGGCGTGCTCAACGTCAGCTTGGACGGTGGCCTCGTCGAATTTGGCGGCATGCTCTCCCTCGGCGTTGCCCGCGACTCCGTCAGGGCTGGTACTGTCCTCTCCGCGCATGCCGGGAACCATGCCGCCCGTGCCAGCAGGATCGCCCGAGGCGCGATTTTCGTAGTTATAGGCATCGTTATGCTCCAGAATAGACTGGACCTGCTGGCGGTGCTCGCCGGGATGGACGACGAGGACGATATAGCCAGCCTCGTACATGTCTTCGTAGTAGCGCGCCTCATCCTCAGAGATGCCCGGATCAGCAAAATCAGGCTTCATCTCCTCAGAGGTCTCTTTACGATTAGGGATGGCATGCGAGATATCCCAGCCGGCGGTCTTCTCAGCGCGGCGCATCTGTCTCTCCGAAATTCCACTACTGCGCAACTCCTCCATAGCTCGATCCGCCTTCGCTGTATCGTCAAACACGCCGACGAGCGCTGATTGCCTGTGAAACATCTTGGATCTCCTTTTCTTCTATGACCGGCTGGTTAATGAACGACCAGACCATTAAAATTACTCTCTTCACCTATCTTACTGCCACGAAACAAGATAGTTAAACGATGCAGAACTACAGCCACCGGGCTAGAAATCGTTCTACATCTACAGACCACCACGCCACGCCCCCACCAAAGATGCCATGCCCCTCCATCGGAGTATCGCCAAGCGCTGGATAAATGCGCGTCTCATGAGGCTTACCCAGGCGCGCGAACTCCATGCCAAGAGTATAGGTTGGAAGCAAGCTATGATCGTTTTGAGCTTGAATGAGGAAAAAGGGAAGGCTTGTCTTTTGTACGGAGGCCAGCATGATCTCTTGCAAAGCCGGTGCAGACGGCCACGTTTGTGAAGGACCTGCAAAGCTAATACCGGCACGGAATTGGCTTGTCCGACCCGCTGCCAGCACGGTGACAACGCCTCCAAACGAAGAGCCAGCGATGGCGATGCGATCAGGATCGATCTGTGGTTGAGCGCGCAACCAGTCAAGGCCGGCAAGAACATCTTCAGTCTCTCCGTCGAGCGCACCGACCAGTTCACGGCCCATTTCAGGGCTACCCCAGGGAGACGGAACGAGCGAGAGCCAGTTAGGACCGGGATTGTTATTGTGGCCACGGCGTAGAGCGACAAAAACGGCATATCCCATCCGTAGCAATGCTTCTATTCCTGATCTATTGGACGGCATCAAGCCTGCACTACCATGCTGGAAAATAACAGCCGGGAATGGTTTCTGGCCCACGGGCAAGAGTAAATAGCCCTGTAAAGTATAGCTAGCACTGGAATAAGTAACTGTAAATGGCTCGAAGATGCTGAGATTGTCGGAGTTGGAATTGTGCATACGCTTGATTTCCTCTCTTTTAGCTAGCACAACCTACTTGTTTCTTTCATCTTACACCTCTACAGACCCGACTATGACTCTAGCTGGAAATTTCTCACCACACAGGCACAAAAGGCTCCTGATACAGCAAATGATTATTTTCAATCTCTTATCCTTTGGAATCTTCATTTTGCACTTGTACAGCAGAGGGATGAGGCAAGTCGAGCGTTGAGCCCCCATACCAGGCGAGGAAAGCTCTGGCCTCCTCGCCGATAAAGCGCACTTCCTGGGTATGAATATAGTTATGCACCGGATTGGCATCGAGGCGCATATCGACGCCGCCTGCAAGGCCCACACGCACCGAGTGATAGCGATCCGTCGAATCATCCTTAATATAGAGAATCTTATCAATTGAAAGCGCGTCGAATCATCCTTAATATAGAGAATCTTATCAATTGAAAGCGCAATGCGGCCAATACGGATAAATGATGGAGCGCTCTCTACAACAGGTGCTGGAGAACTTGCTGCTACAGTGGATACTTTTTCTTCATGTGCGGTATTGACATCTACTCGCTCTTCTATGCTAGATGGAGGCAATTGAATTCCGGCACGCAGTTGATCCACCATATGTTGTGCCAACTCCAGTGATTTCAGTGGCGTAGTCGTTGTCGCTGTAGAGTGCACGGCCTCTTTGTAGATGAACGTAGTGTAGTAGCTGTCAGCCTTTTGTTGCGGCACCAGCATAATTCCATGATACTGCATAACCAGGTGCGCAAGATCCGCACTCTGAGGGAAGTAGAGGGCGGCAAGGATATTCCGCATCTCCATGATGACAATCTGCAAGGGATAACGCTGAAAGATGGCGCGCAAATACTGATAGTGCGGATCGGGAGTGCTCGCCGTCCGATCCAACTGATCCAGAATGAATAAGATGAGCGCGGAGATCGTAGCTTCCTGGCTGCCCTCCGGCAATGGATTCTTCGCGTTCGGACTCATAGAACTGACTCTTCAGCCAGCACAAAAGGACTCTCCACTTCCCAACCCGGCAACGTTTGTCGCATACCATAGAGAGAGAATATCATAGTCGATAAATGCCCATATTTCTATAAATTTGTATTGCAGTATAATAATGCCAGTATATCGGCAAAGATTACGAAATACAAGCAATCAGGAGAGAGTACTAAAGACGGAAGGCAGGGCCTCGCTTTCTCCAAGACCCCGAACATGATTTAGATCAATGCAGCGATCTTCAGAATAGCTTTATCTCATCTTACGCTCAGAATAGTGACATATATAGTATAGTGGAATGAAAGCGAAATGGAAGATGTTTCTCTTGATAAGAAGGTTTTTCGGACCTTCATTATTTCATATACGGAGGAATGCAAATGATGGCATCTCTACTGGATTTGACAAAAGAGCGCGATGCACATATTGATCAGCGCCTGCACAATGACGAGGTTATCTGGCTCAACTCAGTTCGGCCTGATAGTCGACCACATGCCGTAGTGGTCTGGTTCTTATGGGATGGAGAATCAGTTCTGATATTCAGCAAACCCAAGAATCAGAAGGTGCGCAATATGGAGCGAAACGAGAATGTTTTGCTCTCCCTGGATAACACAAACAATGGAGCAGACCCGATCACCATTGAAGGCACCGCTACATTGCTCGCCCCTGGGACGGTGGATGTAACGTTATCCGCATATATCGCTAAGTATGCAGAGGGCATAAAGGGGCTTGGCTCTACACCAGAGAAGATGGCGGCGGAGTATACCCAGGCGATCCGTATCACACCCTCAAAAGTGCTCTAACTTGCTCTCTTTTCTTCTTAACTTTTACACATTACACAGGCTTTTGCACGAAATGCAAAAGCCTGTGTAATGTGTAAAAGTTAAGAAGAAAAGGCGCCGTAAGTGTTTGCGAGCTACTCTGCTCGTTGGGTAAGCAATGTACGCAGATGACGGCGAGCACGATGAAAGTGACTCTTTACTGTGTTTTCCGGCATATTGAGTCGAAGGCCAATCTCACTAAAGCTCAGCTCCTCCATATAACGTAAGAGAACGACAGAGCGTGGCCGGGCCGGTAGCGTCTGAATAGCTGTGTAGAGATTATGCTGGAGTTCATGCCGTTCAGCAATCTCTTCAGGTAAAGGGTCAGCATCAACGAAACCTTGCTCGATAGTCACGTTGTCACCATCAGGAATGACCTCAAGTTCGCAGAAGTAGAGCAGTTTCTTCCTGCGCATTTCTCGCTTGCAGCGATTGGCCGCGACCTGAAAGAGCCAGGACTTCAGAGGTGCTTTGCTGTGCACCGAGAGAAGATTGCCCCTCAGCCTGGGCAGAAATCTATATAACTGGAGGAAGACGAACTGCACTACATCCCCTGCTTGTTCATAATCTCCCAGCAAACTCTTCACGAAACTGTAGAGCGCCGTTTCATAACGACTGACCAGAGTCTCAAAGGCAGATTGATCACCTGTAAACGCCCGCTCGATTAAAGCGCTGTCTGAAGTACTGGCGAAAGCACTGGAGCTTAACAGTTCATCTGTATGAACTACTACTTGTGTGTGCATACATAGTATCCTTTAGAGGTAACGAACTGCACTTTTCCTATACGGAACGCAGGGCATCAATAGGATCAAGTCGTGAAGCACGGATAGCTGGATAGAGTCCAAAGATGACGCCGATAACTGCCGAGATCACGAAGGGAACGACTAGCGTTGTGGCTGTGACGACGAAGGGTAGCTTGATGAGAGACGTCCCCACATAGCCAACTCCCAGGCCGAGCAATAGGCCGATGATGCCTCCCACCAGGCTTAGGACCAGGGCCTCGATGAGAAACTGGTTGCGAATGTCCTGCCGCTGTGCTCCAATAGAGATGCGAATGCCAATCTCGCGCGTGCGTTCAGTGACCGAGACGATCATAATATTCATGATTCCAATACCACCAACGGTTAGCGAGATACCCGCAACACTCACTGCGAGAAGTGTCAACGTTGATGTAAACTGGCTGGACGTCTGCAACAACTGAGTCGAATTCGTGAGATTAAAGTCGTCAGCCGTACCGATGGCGATGTGATGACTTTTCTCTAGTAGCGACGTAGTATCTTTCTGCACCTGGTTTATATTACTGGAATCATCCACCTGCACCTGAATCTGATCGACGTAGGTGGAGTTCTTCAGCCGATTTTGAGCCGTTAAAAAGGGCACAAAGATGATATCATCAGAATTTCCGCCTTTCGCCGTCAAAACGCCTCCAACCCGAAAAGTCTGGGTCCCAATACGAATCGATTTCCCAAGTGGATCATCGCCAGTCGCCGAAAAGAGATTGTTTGCCACCGTCTGGCCTATCAGCGCAACTGGTTTTGCCGCTTGCTCGTCACTCTCGGTATACCAGACGCCTTCTGATAATGTCCAGTTTTGAATACTCTGGTAAACAGGCGTTACACCCTGTACCTTCGTATTCCAGTTCTGATTGCCATAGATCACCTGTTGACTCACAGAAATGATAGGAGTGACACCAGTGACATCGGGAACTTTGCTGATCAGCTTCGCGTCAGTAGCGGTGATGGACGGAGTCGTCGAGGTCACGCTGGTATTGAAAGGAGAACGAGGTGGCCCACCACCGCTAGACCCCGACCCTGCTCCAGAGGCAATGGTGATGGTGTTTGTCCCCAGGCTATTGATCGTATTCGTAATGTTTGCACTGACTCCTTGCGTCAGAATCAAAGCTGCGATGACGGCCGCGACACCAATGAAGATGCCCAGCGCAGTTAACATTGAGCGCAGCCGATTGGCCCACAAACCATTCAAGGCGATAGAGATATTTGATCCTGTCTTCCCTACCCGATAGAAATCCTTTTCCTTCAGTGGGGGTAGCGAAAATTGTTTTGCATCTGGTGCTGCGGCCGACGAGGATGTTCCCCTGACCTGTTCAGTAATACTCACGAGTTTTCTCCTCTCGGCCTAAAAATTGTCATCAGGATTTTGTTGAGCAAGCACGGCCCATTCGGCGGCCGCGTCTCGTGGCTGGCTCACCGGTTCGTCTTTTACCAGCCGCCCGTCGCGAAAGGTAATCTGACGTGAGGCATACTCAGCGATGTCGGATTCGTGCGTGACCAGGATAATTGTTAATCCCTGGCGATTCAAAGCCTGCATGATGCCCATAACCTCGACGCTCGTACGACTGTCCAAATTCCCCGTCGGCTCGTCAGCAAGGATCAGTGAAGGTGAATTTACCAACGAGCGAGCAATAGCGACGCGTTGTTGTTGTCCGCCGGAGAGCTGATTTGGCTTGTGGTCCAGCCGCGTTCCCAGCCCCACCATTTGTAGCGCTTGACTTGCACGTTGCACACGTAATGATTTCGTAAGACCAGCGTAGACCATAGGCAGTTCAACGTTATCCAAAGCAGTGGCCCGGCTTAACAGGTTAAACCCTTGAAAGATAAAACCAATCGTGCGGTTGCGCACACGCGACAATTCTGCAACCGACATGCGGCTTACCTGCTTGCCTGTCAGCCAGTATTCTCCTTGCGTAGGACGATCCAGGCAGCCAATCACATTCATAAACGTAGATTTACCGGAGCCGGAGGGGCCACGGACGGCCACGAACTCTCCCGATGATATTTCCAGTGAGATGCCACGCAGCGCATTCACGCGCGTCTGCCCCAACATATATGTTTTTACCAGGTTGTGCACAACTATAACTGGCCGCGCCTGGTTGTCGGCTGCAACTATACGCGGAGCATTTTCACTTCCAGTCGCACCCGATGATTGAGAAGAGAATGGCTCTGCTGATGATCCTGTAGCACTATTTGGCATCGTATATGTTTCCTTTTATAAAATTTGAAAGGTATTCTTTATCGTTTTATCGCTTTTTTCGTGAATCAAGTAATGGCGAACACGCCGCTACTAGAGTGTTAATTCTACTCTACCATAGCAGCCTGCCATTTGGGATCGGCAGAATATTGATTAGCAATCATCAATTTGATGAGGTGAGGGGGTACTAATGACTTTATCGCTACGCAGATTCGTCATTAAGAGGTATCAGGCGTTTCTGGAGGGCATAAATTGCAGCCTGTGTGCGGTCGGCGAGGTGGAGCTTGGAGAGGATATTCGCGATGTGTGTTCTCACAGTTGGTTCGCTGATGGTGAGTTCGCTGGCAATCTCGTGATTTGAGCGGCCCTGGGCGATGCGCATCAATACTTCCAGCTCGCGTGGAGTCAGCTCGTTTAGCGGAGACTGACTGCGCTGCTGCATCTCGTGCAGGATACGTCCAGCCACCAGTGGATTCAGAACGCTCTCGCCCCGTGCTGCCGCACGCACAGCCTCGACCAACTCGTCAGGGCCGACATCTTTGAGCAGGTAGGAGAGCGCGCCAGCCTTGATTGCATTGAAGACCTGCTCATCCTTAAAGTACGAGGTCAGGATAATCACCTGCGTCGTCGGCGTCAAACGTTTCATCTCGCGTACCGCCGTCACGCCATCCATCTTCGGCATTAAAAGATCGAGCAGCACAACATCGGGCACAAGATTTGTCACCAGTTCCACGCCTTGCGCGCCATCCTTACTCTCTCCCACAACCTCCATATCCGACTGCTGCTCCAACAAGAAGCGCACTCCCTGCCTCACAATGGCGTGGTCATCTACAATGATTATACGAATCATACACTCTCTTCCCCCTTTGATAGACAAATAGAGATGGATGTACCCTGACCCGGCACCGACTTGAGCTCAAACGAGCCATGCAGTTCTTGTACACGCTCATGCATGCTACGCAGTCCCAGGCTGGAATACGACTGCTCGCCTCTGCCTTCCAGTGCAAAGCCTTTGCCATTATCTGTAATGTTTAAGGTAATTGTCGTCTCCTGAGCTTCAAGCGCCAGGGTTATTATAGTGGCGTCAGCATGGCGGGCCGCGTTAGAAAGCGCCTCCTGAGCAATGCGCAGGAGAGCATGTTCAACGCGCGAGGGAAGTGCCACTGGCTGAATCGTCGTCACCACCTCGATACTGAGTCGAGAGCGATAGGCGGTTGCCAGATCTTCGAGCGCGGCAGGGAGGCCGAGATGCTCAAGCTGTGCAGGTCGCAGCTCTAGCAGCAGGGCGCGCATCTCGAAGGTCATGGTCTGTGTCGTCTGCTTCAACATTTTAATTTGTGGATAGAGTGGCGAGTCCGGTGAAAAGGCTGTCTGCAAGCCACCGGCCAACATATGGAGAGAAAAGAGATCTTGCGAGACCGCGTCGTGCAGCTCACGCGAGATGCGATCACGTTCACCCAGGCGCGCATTCTGTTCCGCGAGTTCCTGTCGCCGGTTGGTACTCTCGATAAGCTGCTCCGCCATACGATTGAACTGCACCTCAAGCTGTCCTACCTCGTCGTTACCCGCCACAGGCACACGTTGTGCGTAATCCCCATCAGTAAACCGCGTGGTTGCAGTCGCTAACCGGTGAATTCGGCGCACTAAGCTTCGCGTACTGATCGCTCCAAAGAGGCCACCAATCGGGACTGTGATCATGAGCAAGACAAGCGCGCTAACCATCGGTATCCTGAGTGGTTCCCAGAGATTGTTGAGAGTGACGGGAGGTGGTGTTGCTGGCACCTCTATATAGATCGCGCCGATCGGCTTGTTATTCTTACTCCAGACGGGCGCAGTTGCGTAACCTACACGGCCTGCAGCAGTCGAACTTATACCGCCCGATGCAGTTCCTGACAATGCAAAGGCAATCGCATTATATCTCTCTGAAGGTAAGAGAGTGAAAGACCTTGCCAGAGGATAGCGTGCGGGGTACGAACTCGCTACAATTTGGCCGTTCGGAGCAATAAGAAGTGCAAATGATTCTTGCTGAGTATCTGGATAGAGCATAGTCGTATACTGTATGTCTGACATCAATGGTCCAGACTCATTTCCATATAGGGCCAGTGTACCAGCCTGATGAGGTTGAAATGTAGACTGCGAGTTTAATACTTCTCCCTGAGCGATACGCGAAGCCTCAAGTGCATATTGTACAGCTCTCTGTTTTATGCCAGTATCGATAATTGGAGCCGATAGAGAAGAAAATGTGAATAAGACCATGATTGCAAGCACAAGCATTTCCAAGAAAAGGACAGATACAACAGTAACTCCCACATACGAAATCGTCATGCGAGCCTGTAATCCTGACCACCAACTTGGAGATTGGCTCACCCTCCTGCAATGTTCTTTCTTGAAAAGGCCGGCTCTCTTCTGCATATGTGCTCCTCCATGAGAGTTTTCTTAAAGCATATCATACACAGAACTATCTGGTCCCTCATAAAGTTGCATGCTAGACAGCTGTTAGTGGGAAGAACTCTTGCAAGCAAAGCTCTTCTTAAGAATGTCGGGCGCCCATCGCCTTCGCTTTCATCTCTTTCCAGCCCGTGTGCACGCCGAAGGCGTGCCCTTCTTTTAAGAGGTGATTTTACCTGTTTTTCATTTTTTCATTATTTTTCTTGCAGAGCAAGAAAAATAATGAAAAAATGAAAAACAGGTAAAATCACCTCTTAAAAATGTTTCAGGCAGCGAAGCTGCACACTCCTCTCTGCTTAGAAAGTGGATGCGATGGGCGTCTGACACTTCTAGAAGAATGGGTTTAAAACAATTGGAGACATATTGGAGGAACATAATTGGAGGGGAAAAAAGTGCTCGAAGAACCGTCACTAAGAGGATTCTTCGAGCACATAATTATTGGGATGGAGCCGATCTATAGAAAGCCACCGCCGGTATTGCCACCACCGCCCATACCGCCACCAAGAAACTGCTTCGCTGCGAAAGCCAGCACGCCAGCCGCCGCCAGCTTCGCGCCAGTGCTGCCAAGAGGACCGCCAGGACCCATGACCTGGTGGAGCAGATCAGGTGCCTGCTGCTGCGCATACCCCGTCATGCGTGCGCTATCTTGTGGCGACATCGTGTTCGGGTCCATATTCTGGACACCCGCCTGACGTGGGTCGAGGCCACGCTGCATAAGTCCTCCCATCAAGCCCTGCATCAACCCTGCGTGCTGTTCGGGTGGCATCTGTTGATAATATTGCTGGTGAGCCTGCTCAACCATCTGTGGAGGCGCGTTCTGGATAAACTGCTGATAGTTTTGTTGTGCCTCTTGCGGAGGGATCTGGTCATACGTGCCCTGATCCCAGTGATTAGCATATTGCTGATACATTGGCTGATTCATCGGCTGATTCGGTTGACCAAACTGGCCCTGTTGACCGAACTGACCCTGTGGGCCATTCTGATCGTAGTATTGTGACATATCTACTCTCCTTCTAGAAGACAACAAAAAGATAAGCGTAGATCGCTTTTTCACTTAAATTCAATCTTTAGTGTAGACGTTCCGTTTCTCAAGCGTCTACTCTATGTATACGAAGTGTTTGAAAGAATGGATTCAGGATGGGCTTTCAATACAGCTCTTCGCCACATAATGGGAAATTTGATGGAAGATGACTTCCTGGCCAAACCCTTTGATAGAGACGATCGGTCACTAAACACCTACGACAAGCTTCCTCATTGAGCAGGCAACCTTTAAGAACTTCCCTTCTTGCTCTTTACACTTCTGTCAATCCATCTGATGCAATAGTAAGACTTGCATTTTTCACCATATATATAAATTCTATTCATTAAATACACTATTGTATAATGATTATAATTCTATTAATTTGACAAAACAGAATGTGGTAAGTATACTTAAGATGCATATTTAGAAGTAGACAACCACGACAACCACAGGGGTTTGTCGCTACGAGGTTCAGGGAGGACCCACAACAACTGCAAGGGTTTGTCGCTACGTGAGTTGAGTGAGGTGGGTTAGCGCAGTACATACGAAGAAGGTCGTGAGGCTACAAAGTTGAAGATGAGGAGAAGAGTGCAGCTATGGAAGTATGGTGGGGTGGCACATCGAAAGTTGACTCCGTAACTTCCTGGTCAACATCACAATTTATCGGTAGACAACGTGAGTTGAACTTTCTTTATGGGCAATATAGAGAAGCGGAGGCGAAACGTAGTAGTGTTGCACTACTTATTGGAGAACCAGGAATAGGCAAGACTCGACTTTTAGACGAATTTGCACATCGAGCGACGCAAAAAGGGTCGATCGTCTTGCGAGGGAGTGCGTTCGAGGCGGAGGGCATGCCTCCCTACCTGCCCTTTCTTGAAGCTCTCGGTCGCTATATACGCATAACTCCCTGGGACCGCTTGCAGGAACAGATCGCACACGCACCCTCCACACTCCTGAGTATTTTTCCAGAACTAGCTGTCCATCTCGATAACGCACCTCTCTCTTCTCAGCTACCGCCCGAACAGACACGGCTACGTCTTTATGAAGCGATCGGCCTCTTTCTAGAGAGCATCAGCCGCATCCAGACACTTGTCCTCATCCTCGACGATCTGCACTGGGTGGATAGCGCCAGCCTGGATCTTCTTTGCTACATTACACGTCATCACTCACATACAAATATGCTGATCTTAGGAGCCTATCGAGCAGGCGAAGTCAGCCGAGATCAGGCGCTTGATCGAGCGCTGGCCGAACTTGTACGCCAGCGCATGCTTGCCACCCTTCCTGTTGAACCCCTCTCTTCTGTAGAGATTGAGGCGTTGGCTGTCAGCACTCTTGGCGCTTCGATTCGTAGCGATGTGAGTCTCCTGCTCTCCACACAAAGTGATGGAAATCCATTCTTTGCTGAAGAGCTTGTGCGTAGCTGGATGGAAACCAAAGTGCTCGTTCAAGACGAAAACGGCTGGTACGCTCCAGAGCTACTCGCATGCACGCTTCCATCCAGCATTACAGGAGCACTGCGGCGGCGCTTTATATTGCTTGAGCTAGAGACGGTTAGCACCCTGCGCGTCGCTGCGATTATTGGGCGTATATTTGACCTGACACTACTCGCCGCCATCGAAAATAAAGAGATCGAACTGATTGAAGAGCGACTGGTCGAGGCGGCACAGGCTCAACTAGTGCATTCTGAGCAGGAGGACACGTACACTTTTCACCATGATGCTGTTCGTGCATCCCTCTATGCCGAAGTAAACCCATCGCGCCGCCGCCGCCTTCATGAAGCAATCGGACGCATATTGGAAGAAAGATATTCCAAAAATGGTGCGAAGAGTGCGTATGAGCTGGCGGCCATCGCCTTGCACTTTACTCTTAGCGGAAATGCGGCGCATGCTGTAGCCTACAAGCAGCAGGCAACGGAGCAAGCACTGCAAATACTCGCTGCCGAAGAGACGAATCAGTGCAGGATAGAATTTATAAAACGTGGTGAGCAGCAGAACGCGTACCCCTGGCTCGCCCTGTTGCTCTCCTTGCAGGGCTCATGGCGCGAGGCAGAGCAAGCAACGCTCAGAGCGCATCCGATATCCAGCCCCGAATCGCTCTCTTTTCTCTGGCACATACGCGGCTTCCTCGCTTTCCAACAGCAAGACTACACGGCAGCGGAACACCATTTTCGAGCGGCCTGGGTCAACCGCCAGAATGAGCCTCTCGACTCTCTGTTATCAACGGGCTTGCTTGCTATAACCCTGGTGGCTGGAGAGAGGCATCAGGAGGCGTCTACTCTCCTGAACGAACTGGAAGGGCGGCTTCACGAACTAGCGAGTAGCTCTTTGCCGCTGGCCCTCATTACGATCTGCTCTGCGCTCACCGCAGTTGCGGTGGGCGATCAACAGAGAAGAGAAAGATTCTACACAGAACTCCTCCCTTTCCAGGGACAACATCATCTGTTCCTGGTGGACCGTGTGCTTGGCGAGATCTGCGCCGCGCGCGGTGAGTGCAAGCGGGCGATGGAGCATTTGAACGAGGCGGAGGCGATGGCGAAGCGCAGAGGCTTACGCCCAGAACTGGCACGCATTCTACTATCTAAAGCTAAGTGTGAAGTGGCGCAGGCTACTTCAGAAAGCCGGGCGCAAGCTGTCAGTGCGCTACTATCCGCCTTGAGTATCTATGACGAGCTCCATATGGTTGAAGCGGCCGGTCGTGTGCTTACATGGCTCAATACACTTGCACCCGATACTCATAGCAGGCTCTATGTCTCTCCAACCAACCGTCCCTATACTCATCGGACGCACACTCCTCATGTACAAGCGTCGCCCGCCAACCTGACGAGAAGCGAGACTAGAGTCGTCCAGCTCGTGGCCGGGGGCAAGAGTAATCGCCAGATCGCGCAAGAACTTGGGATCAGCGAGAAGACGGTCGCCAACCACCTCTCCCATATCTTCAGTAAGACGACCAGCGAAAATCGGGCGGCTGCGGCTGCCTTTGCCATCCGCCACGGCTTTGCTTAGAATGTATCAGCTCCCATCTTCATCATATTCTCGCGCCTTCAGCAAGCTTTCTACACTTTCAATTTTGATTTTTATACTCATTTCGTGCGAAGTACGAAGTGAGTATAAAAATCAAAATTGAAAGTGTAATTCTCAAATATGGTTTTACATTTCTACAACGTTTGCACTTTGTGCAAACGTTGTAGAAATGTAAAACCATATTTGAGATGTGTAGAGGGCAGCAAAGCCAGGAGGTTGCGGGATGTAAGAAGGTGAAGGGGCAAGTACATAGGTATTCCTTCCCATAGTAGCTAACCTCCACACTTTTTTTCCAGTCAAAAATTGGACAAAAAAATGAGAAGTTCTTCCGATGTGCTCAAGGGCAAAGAGCACTATACTTATCTCAGAGGTTGAAGATCGAAAGGAACTGGCACGCGCTCATCATAAGATCGTGTGGCGCTTGCACTGAATCGAAAGGGACATGATCTAATGCTGGAACAAACACAGATGACGCGCGTCGCATCTACAAAGATACAAAAAAGTGAGCAAGAGCTTCTAGAGCAATGGAATAAGACATATAGTCCATATCCCACCGATCGGTGCGTCCATCAACTCTTTGAAGCTCAAGTTGAACGCACTCCCAATGCTCTGGCGGTTGCCTCACCGGAAGGTAGGCTTAGCTATCAAGAGCTGAATCAAAGGGCAAATCAGGTGGCACGCTACCTGCGACGCCAGGGAGTGGGACCGGAGGTTCTTGTCGGCCTCTGCTTAAGCCGCTCTTTCGATATGATAGTCGGCCTGCTGGGCGTCCTCAAGGCCGGAGGAGTCTATGTACCCCTCGATCCGAACTATCCAGCGGAGCGACTCTCATTCATGATCAAGGATAGCCAGGCTCTACTCGTAGTAACGCAACAACAATTTGCCGAGCAAACTGCTCAGCCAGGACTTCCTCCTGTCGTGTATATAGATACCGATTGGAGCACGATAAGCCAGGAAGAGACACAGAATCTAGAGAGCAAGATTACTGGCAAGAACGGCGTGTACGTGATCTATACCTCTGGCTCTACAGGCCAGCCCAAAGGGGTGCAGATTCTCCATGAGAGCCTCCTAAACCTTGTCTTCTGGCATCAGCAAGCTTTTGAAGTGACGGCTGCCGACCGCGCAACTCAGATCGCAAGCCCGGCTTTTGATGCAACTGGATGGGAGTTATGGCCTTACCTCACTCTTGGAGCAAGCGTACATCTGCCAGACGAGGACATTCGCGTTTCGCCGCTCTCGTTGCGCAACTGGCTGCTCAAAAACCAGATCACCATCAGCTTCCTGCCGACACTTCTCGCCGAAAGTATCATCACACTGGACTGGCCCACGACGACTTCTTTACGTATCTTATTGACCGGCGCGGACAAGCTACAGCACTATCCGCCGGCGACGCTACCCTTTGCTTTGATCAATAATTATGGTCCAACTGAGGCAACAGTGGTAGCAACATCGGGGCGCGTGATGCCCGATCATCACACACAGTCTGCGCCGTCCATTGGCCGCCCCATTAGCAACACTCAGGTCTTCCTCCTGAATGAGCAGTTGCGCCAGGTACCTCCCGGCGCAACCGGCGAGCTTTATATCGGTGGCGCGGGCCTGGCCAAAGGATATCTCAATCGCCCCGAATTAACGGCGGAAAAGTTCGTCGCTCATCCATTTAGCCAGGAGCCTGGCGCACGCATCTACAAGACGGGTGATCTCGCTCGCTACCTGCCAGATGGACAACTATTGTTTCTGGGACGCAGCGATGATCAGATCAAACTGCGTGGCTTTCGCATCGAGCCCGACGAGATCACAACGCTTATTAATAAGCATCCATCAATCCAGAGCAGTGTGGTCGTTGCGCGTGAGGAGACGGCTGGCGAGAAACGCTTGGTGGCATATCTTGTCCTGAACGGCGAGGAGCAGAATCTTCTGGACGAATTGCACGATATTCTACGGGAAGCCTTGCCGGAGTATATGATCCCTTCTGCTTTTGTCATGCTTGATGCGCTCCCAATCACACCGAATGGCAAGGTTGATCGTAGAGCGCTACCTGCTCCAGATGAGACGAACACGCTGCATGAACAGAGCCTGGCGTTGCCCAGCACGCTTATTGAAGAGCGCATGTCCGACATCGTCAAGTCTCTTCTCAATCTGAAGCATGTCGGTGTTGATGAAAACTTCTTTCTACTCGGCGGACACTCGCTTCTGGGTACGCAACTAATTACGCGCATTGCTGAGACCTTCGACGTTAAACTCTCGCTGCGTACTCTGTTCAACGCCCCTACGATCCAGGACTTGTCGGATGAAATTGAGCAGGTGCTGGCTGCCAAACAATTTCCCGCGTAGCGACAATCCCTTGCGGTTGTCGTGGTCGGCCAATCACATGTTCCAGACTTACCACCCACGACAACCGCAAGGGATTGTCGCTACGCGGGCGGGTAAGACAAGGGGATTTTTAGAGAGGGAAAAGAGGACTATGCAAACACGATCATCATCGACAGCAGGCAAAAAAAACCAGATCTTGAGCCTGTATCACTTACTGGACCCAGAGGTACTAGCCAACCCTTATCCATTATATGAGCGGTTGCGCAGCGAAGATCCGGTCCATTGGGACCCCTTCCTGCATGCATGGATTGTGACGCGCTACACCGATGTCGTCACCGTCTTTCAGCGGTTTTCGGCCGAGCGGACTCCCACACCAGAGCAACTCACAGGGCTGGGACTCTCCGCCCTGACTCCTCTGGCTGAAGTGATGGTGCGCCAGATGCTCTTCCTGGACCCGCCTGCACATGGAAGAGTGCGCGGCCTGGCCTCCAAAGCCTTTACAGCGAGACGTGTGGAACGGCTGCGCTCCCACATTCAGGAGATCACAGACCAGTTGCTCGACGCCGTACAACAACAGAGCAGCATGGATATCATCGCGGATCTAGCTCTACCACTGCCCGCAATCGTCACAGCAGAGATGCTGGGAGTACCGAGCTCAGACTGGAAGCAACTGACCATGTGGTCAGCAGACTTTGCACAAGTGCTAGGCAATTTTCAGCACAACCCTGAGCATGCAACCCGTGTGATGCGTAGCCTGAACGCTATGTGCGACTACTTTCGGGCAGCGGTGCAGGAGCATCGAGTCGATCCGCGCGACGATCTGATCAGTGCCTTCTTGTCGGCGGAGATCAACGGGGATCGCTTTACCGAAGAAGAGGTGATCGCTAACACGATTGTTACGATGGTGGGGGGGCAGGAGACAACGACCAATCTGATCGGCAATGGAGTGCTGACCCTGCTCAAACATCCGGATCAACTGGAGCAACTCAAGGCGGACCCCGCGCTCTTACCTTCGGCGGTGGAAGAACTGCTGCGCTACGAAAGCCCAAGCCAGCACACAGCGCGACTGGCACCAGACGATGTTGAGCTGGGAGGCAAGATGATTCGCAAGCGACAGGCGGTGATCGCAGTGATGGGAGCCGCCAACCGCGATCTAGAACGCTTTGCAGAACCCGACCAATTAGACCTCACACGGCAAGACAACCGGCATGTGGCCTTTGCATGGGCGAGCCACTTCTGCTTCGGAGCTCCACTGGCGCGAATAGAGGGGCAGATAGCGCTAGGCACACTACTAAAGCGCATGCCAAACCTGCAATTAAAGTCAGAACCTCTCATCTGGCGAGAGAACCTGGGTCTGCGTGGACTCACAGCGTTACCAGTAACATTTTAAAACACATGCCCCCGCGTAGCGACAATCCCCCGCGGTTGTCGTCGGGGAGCAATTTCAGGAAAGTTAACAAGATGGCTGATACACAGGAACTCTCAGAAGCCAAACGCGCGCACCTAAGCAAATACCTGCGCAGCGAAGGTTCACGCATCTCAACCGATAGAGCAGATAGACAGGACAGGCAGGATAAACAAAATAATTCTTCGAACACCAGAAAAAAGAGGCCTGACCTACCCACAGGAGTCGTTGCCATTCAAACCGGCGGCTCGCGACGACCATTCTTCTTTCTGCACGGAGACTGGATAAATGGTGCCTACTGGTGCTTTCCCCTGGCACACGGTCTGGGGACAGACCAACCCTTTTACGCGCTTGAGCCCTATACATTTGAAAGCTTGCCGCCATCGCTGGAAACCATTGCAGCAGCACATATTCAATCGCTGCAAGCCATTCAACCCGAAGGTCCATATGCCTTGGGAGGCTTTTGCAATGGAGCACTGCTCGCCTACGAAATGGCCCGACAGCTCTCTAAAGCAGGCCACAAAATCGATATATTGGTACTGATGGACCCTATGGGCCTGGTTTATTCCGCTCGCTATCGCCTGACCTGCGCCGCCCTGCGCTGGCTCGGCAAGCTAGTACATATAAGCGAGGAGAAGCAACTATACACGTATATACTGATACGACATATAAACGAGTATCTAAAGTTTCCCCACTACAGGAAGTCAAGGGCATCCTGGCCGTGGAATGTTTACAAGCCTCTTAAGGCTCAGGATGAAGAGAGCAAATCGGCGTCCCTTCTAGCACGCATACAGTCGTTCTTTCCACCAGCCGAAGCAATTCACCTGGACTACTCGTGCATCTACGACTGGACGGCCGTTCGTTATCGCCCAACAGATCTTTATCCAAACAAAATTACCTTCTTTTGGGATCGCGAAGAACCCTTTCATCGTAACGGATGGCGCAAAACATACGAAACCAACGAGGTAGAGATCCATATCATTCCTGGGACGCAGATGGCTTGCCGAACAACGTATCTCCCCACGCTTACCGAGCACTTGCGGAAATGCCTCGATAAGCTGCATGTGGTCAATTAGAGGAGGAAGAGATGAAAATGATACCCACAAGATTACAGAATGTTGAATTGAAAACCTTCTTGCCAGAAATCGACAGCCTGAATATTGCCGGCTCAGTGACTCAGCAAGTAAAACAGCAGCTTCGCGTTCTCGTCGTGGCAACGGAGGCTCCTCCGGTGCATGGCGGCATTGCGCGCATCGTTGGATCTCTACGCAAGGGCTTTCAAGAGCGTGGACATCACGTTGATGTTCTTGCCTATCCTGAGATTAAGCGCTTTCAGGTCGGTGAAGTACGCCTCAGCAGTCTCATACTCAAACTTCCTAAATTGCTAAGTATTATCAATACCTATGATGTCATTCATGTTCATGGAGCCACTCCTACTGTGAGCGATGTTGCACTCCTACTTGCTCGGCTCCGCAGACGGCGTCCCTTGATCGTCTACACTCATCATATGGATCTGGATTTTAAGCCCATCGGCTTCCTCAATATCCTCTACAACTATCTCCACCGCCGCTTGATTGCTGGAGCCGACGTTGTTGTCGCAAGCACACAAGATAACCTGGGGCTGTTAGGGCGCGGTCGCCAGCGCAAAAACGCCATCATTCCCTTTGGTATCAACCTTCAGGAGTTTAGTACAAACGGACAAAAGGACATAGGCTTTACTGTACTCTTCATTGGACAATTTCGCCCATATAAGGGTGTTCGCGTGCTCTTAGAAGCGATGAGTAAGGTGGCAGGTGCACGGCTCATCCTCGCCGGGCAAGGGCCAGAGGAGCATTCTTATCGTGCATTGGGGAAAGAGTTGGGCCTGGACATAGAGTTTCATACAGGTATAAATGACACTCAATTACGCCAGCTCTATCAGCGTGCACACGTAGTTGTTCTGCCATCGGTCTCACGGCTTGAGGCATTTGGAATCGTGCTTGTGGAAGGAATGGCGGCTGGTTGCGTGCCGATCGCCTCAAACTTGCCGGGCGTGCGTGAAGTCGTCGGGCAGACAGGTTTTCTCTTTCCAGTAGGCGACGCCGACCGGCTCGCGGATATCCTGCGCAACCTGCGCGATGACCCGGAACAAGTGCAGCAGATCAGTGATCGCGCACGCGTGCGCGCTGCCGGATTCGATCATGAGCACGTCATCTCCAACTACGAAAGCCTCATTACCGGGCTCATGGGAGCTGATCAATGAGCACCAGTCAGCACGTCGAGGTGGAAGAATCCATGACCGAGCCTGTTCCCATGACGCCAGAGGACATACAGCAGGACAAGCACTCGTCGCTCATCAAGCGAGCAAAATCCATTCAGGCACGCGTGCCAATTATCGTTGTCGCTCTAGCAGTAGCCATACTCACGTTCTTCGTACACGGCTATCGCTTAAGTAGTGGACCGGATGTTTTTTCGGACGAGGGCCTGTACCTTCTAGTCGGACTCAGCGTCGCAAAGGGTGGAGGGCTCACAATAAATAATAGTCCGTTCCTGTACCATCCTCCAGCCTACTTCTTGATCGAGGCCGCCTATCTGAAGCTGCTGAGGCTCACCGACACAGATCTGCTCACCGCGCTCTTCTCGGTACGCTACCTCAACATCTTCTTTTCGGCGGCGACGGCGACGCTGCTCCTGTTTTTCGGGCGCAAGCTGCATAGCTACAGAGCTGGCTTGCTGATGGTCGCGTTGTTTCTCATGGACCCTTATGTGCAGCGCATCAATCGGCGCAACATGCTTGAAACCTTTACGATGCTGTGCTTACTCGCTGGCTTCTACATTTTCTTTACAAGCCAGCGACGCCTCAAAACCTGGCAGTGGCTGGGGGCGGGCATCGCTCTGGGGCTGATGGCTCTTACTAAGGAAGCATTGATCCCTTACCTGCTTGCCCTGCTCGGAATGATCTTCTGGGCGTGTCGCACGCAGTTAGTGGATGCGCTGCGCACGATAGCCGTCGCCGTTTGCTTGTATGCATGTTATCCGCTCTGGGCGTTCACGGCGGGCGAATGGCACGATTACGTTGCCCTCAAATCAACTGAGTTTGGCTGGGTGGCAGGCGCTCCCAGTGGAAGTAGTCTGACCGCATCATCGCAAAAGACGTTTTCGTTCGAGAATGTACAGAAGCTGCTGGGGCAGTACGCAACGAGCTACATTCTGGTTGCCGTTGCTGGTATGATGCTCCTCGTCCTCCTGCTCTTCTTCAGACAGCGCAGAGAGGCACGCTTCCTGCTCGTCTGGAGCAGTTTTAGTTTTGCCTATGTCTTTGTTCTGGCCCGTACCAGCGATCAGTATCTCTACTTCCTGATTGTACCGGCCGCCATCATTACCAACGGCTACGGTCTTTCGCTGCTGCTGCAGTCTGTGCGCTATCGTCGCTGGCTACGCAGTGGAGTGAGCATCTTTCTTTGCCTCCTCCTTCTCTTCAATAGCGGCGAGTGGATCTACACATACGGATATAAGTCTGACGATGGCTACGCGAAAATTCTCGCATATGTGCAAACGCATATTCCGCCCGATGAACCCATCGTGCTTAGTGACGACGTTGGCTACTACCTTTTGCCGTCTGACTATACTATTCGTTTTGATCGGACCAAAACATCAATTCTTGAACTAAGAGATCACTACTTCATTATGAGCTCAAAAGATCGTTGGGGTGGATATAACGCAACAACACCGGAGTTTTACGACTGGGTGATTCACAACAGCAAGCCAATTCTTGTAGAACAGGAAAACACCTTCTGGACTATTGGGCTGTACTACTTCAAAGGATCTGTTGACCACCAACCCAGGCTTAGGGAGAGATAGAAAGGGGAAGCAATGCATACTACTACTACCAGCCCAAAGATATCGATTATTATACCTTCATGGACGGGTGATGTCAGCCGCCTCACAAAAAATATTGAGCAGCAGACTCTGCGCGATTATGAGATTATTGTGGTCCGGAAAGTCAGCCCGGCTGCACGCGCTCGCAACCTGGGCGCGCAGCAGGCGACTACGAATATTCTGCTCTTCCTGGATGATGATGCCTACCTGGGTCACGAGTCCGTTCTTGAGACAATGGTAGAGGTGCTGGAGAACGAGCAGGTAGCGATCGTCGGAGCTTCACAGCAGATGCCAGTACAGGCTAGCGCATTTCAGCATGCCGTCGCCCGCCAGGTTCCCCGTTATGTATCTCCGATCGTGCTCGACAACGTGGTGAGCAATCCGCCGCTCAATGGCTACGGATTTACCGCTATCACGACGTTGTGTTGCGCGGTACGACGCAGCGTCTTTGAAGAGGTTAGGGGCTTCGATGAAGAGTTACCGACAGGTGAGGATACCGATTTCTTTTACCGGGTGCGCCGCCGCAACTACAATCTAGTCGTGGCCGCGAATTGCTGGGTCTATCACGAGCCGCCCGCCAGCCTACAATCTCTCTTACGCAAAAACTTCTGGTACGGCGTAGGACATGTTCTAGAGGCACGTCTGAGGCCGGAGCGAGGCATGATGTTGCTACCGCTCAACCGCTGGTATGGCCCGCTTGGCCTGGCTGCTTTCCTACTCGGCTTTCCCCTTGCCTTCTTCGTCCACTACTACTTTAGCCCAAAGCAGCGGCTCGTCTTCGGCTTCCGGCCCCTGAAGACGCTGGCAAGCTACGCCGTCCTCTGCGGCTACGTCTACGGTTGGTATCATAACAGATCGCGAGAAGCAGAAGCGGGCGACGAAGATATACGTAACGGCGGCAAAAAACTTGTTCCATTGGAAAACACGATTCCTTCTCCGATAGAGGTAAAAGCTCAGGAGCCTCAATTAGAATTTCAATTGTAAACGTTGCCCCGCGTAGCGACAATCCCTTGCGGTTGTCGTGGTCGGCAAGTTCGGAACGTACATCTGTCCGACCACGACAACCGCAAGGGATTGTCGCTACGCGAGAGCCTCTAAGATCGGCAGAAATTACAGAAGGTAGACATACAATGACAAGAATTCAGACTATAGCTTTTGATGCTCGCTATGTGAATGATCGCTATCATGGCATTGGACGGCATGCTTATAATTTGCTTGATGCGCTGACACGACTCGATCGGGATCGGCGCTACCTGGCCTACTACGATCCAGGCTATAAGAATACACGCTTCGATCTGGAGGCATTAGGAGAACGACCGAATGTGGAATTGAGACCGCTACGTTTACCACTCTACTCTCCCGTTGAGCAGTTAGTCTGGCCTCTCGTGCTGGCACAAGCACGGGTAGATCTTTTCCACTCGCCGTATGTTCTGCTGCCATTGCTAACATCCATAAAATCGGTCATGACAATACACGATCTCATCTTTGAGCTCTATCCGCAGTATCGAACTTCAAGCTATCTGCAAAAGTTCTATACTCCGATGACGCAGTTGGGAATACGGCGAGGAAGTCTCGTGCTCACCGTTTCAGAGGCGGCTAGCCGCGATATTCAAGAGTTCTATCATGTTGATCCCGCAAACATTCGCGTTATCGGAAATGCAGTAGACGCGACGTTTCAAGCTCCCGATGCTTCAGCCTCTATAGCAAAACAGGCTGAAGTACGCGCGCGCTACAACTTACCCGCACGCTTCATTTTCTCGCTCGGTGTGGGGCGACCTCATAAGAATGTCGGGACATTGATCGACGCATTTGCCCGCCTTGATCCCGCCCTTGCACTACCTCTAGTCATTGGAGGAGAGCCCGACGCGCGTTTTCCGGACGATGTGGGCACTCGCATTCAAGCACACGATCTTACAGACAGGGTTATACGCACCGGGATGATTCGGGAGGCTGATCTGCCCATCATCTACAGCCTCGCCGATCTCTTTGTTTTTCCATCACTTGTCGAGGGCTTTGGGCTTCCACCCCTGGAAGCGATGGCATGCGGAACGCCGGTCCTTGCGTCCACAACTCCGGCCGTTGCTGAGGCGGTGGGGAACGCAGCTCTTTCGTTCGACCCTCGCGACTCAGCCCAGCTTGCCTCCGTCTTATCCAGAGCCTTGACGGAGAGCGATCTGCGAGCCCGGCTACGGTTGAGTGGTAGAGAGAGAATTCAGGCTTTTACATGGGAGCGGGTTGCACGCACAACACTGCAAGCCTACGCCTCGCTCGAAACCACAAGCAGGAAGGCGACATTTGCTCCCTCCCCTGCTCCCATTCACTCATCGCTCCCGTTTTAGGAAGGATACCAACACTATGAGAAAATACGCCCTGGAGACCGCGTTCATGCGCTCTCGTCTTTCAAGCACACCTAAGAATCTGGGTGCCCGGCTGCTCGCCGACAAATATCTCTATCACAATCTGCTGCTCTTCAGTATAAATATTCTCACCGGCCTCTTCGCGTACCTCTTGCACCCGATTCTTGGGCGTATGATGGGGCTTCAGGCATATGGACAGGTCGCGGCCCTGATTGCCTTTTCTCTTGTGCTTACCACTCCGACACAGATCATCGCAACGATTGCCGCGAAGTATGCCTCCTCCTCATCTGCTAGCGGAAACTACGCTCAACTCAATGGTTTTATTCGACGCCTGACGATTATCTTTAGTATCGTTGGTGTTGCAATCACTATTGTCTTTGCCACAGCAAGCAGGTACACAGCGATGTTCTTTCATCTCGATTCACAGGAGGGGGTGATTTTGCTAGGACTCACGTTTGTTACGGCGTTCGTCACACCACTGAACCTGGGGATACTCCAGGGGCTACAACGCTTTGGTTGGTATGCGACGCTTACATTTCTTTCAGCGTTCCTGCGCCTGATCCTCTCAATTGGCCTCGTCTTCGTCGGCCTGGGAGTCAATGGTGCGATGCTGGGTCTTGTGATAAGCGCGCTCCTGGCCTATCTTCTTAGCTTCTGGCCTCTCAGGAAGATCCTGCGCGGGCCACGGCTCTCCGCTGGCTCTTTACGCTCGCTCTTATCCTATTCGTTGCTCGCCGGAGCAGCGGCGGCGGGGACCGTTGCTTTCTACAGCGTTGATACTGTGCTTGCAAGACACTTTCTGAACGATAGCGGGGCGGGCTTATATGCTGCCCTGGCAACAACGGGCAAGACCGTTTTGTACGTCACGAGCAGCGTCAGCCTGGTTATGTTTCCTCGCGTCGCTGCGCTTCATGAAAAGGGAGAATCGCAGACGCGCGTCGTGATTCAGGCTATCCTGGGTGTACTCCTTCTCGCCACACTGGTCGAGATCGCATTCTCGCTCGCTCCCTCATTTATCGTGTCGCACCTGTTCGGCCAGGAATTTCTAGCCATCAACGGACAACTGGCTCTCTACGGAATTGCCATGCTACTGCTTGCCGTCGGAGGAGTCGTTGTGAACTACTTTCTGGCAATCGGGAATCGTCCCTTTGTGCTCATCATCTTTCTCGCCTGCATTCTACAGTCCGTGCTCATAGCGTGGCGTCACGCCGACATCGCCCAATTTGTACAGGCAACAGTGATTACTTGCGCAGCCTTCACATTCGCATTGCTTCTCGCATTTACTGTCCATGTTCGTAAGATACACAGTGCTTCCAGAGCAACTCCCAGAAGGGTCGAAAATAACATGCTCTTATAGTACTAGACCGCCCGCGTAGCGACAATCCCTTGCGGTTGTCGTTGTTGGCATTCCATCGGGCACCCACCCCGACAACCGCAAGGGATTGTCGCTACGCGGGCCAGACTGGATTGAGAAGTCAAAAATCATAATGAGGACGATTTAGAAAGGAGGTGATACTCATGCGTCTATCGCTCCGTCTTCTTCTCGCGGCATTCTGCTATTATAGCGGAATTGTTCATCTTGTTCGCCGGTGGACACAACGGTCTAGACGTACATTGATTATTCTCAACTATCATCAAGCCGCCGGTGGAAACTTACGTCGTCATCTTCTCTACCTGCGCCGTTTTTACCGTATGCTTCATCTTGAGGATGCGCTCCAGGAATTATATGCAGTAGATACAAAAAAGACCAGTTCAGATGACAAACGCACACCCCTCGTCTTAACGTTTGATGATGGCTATCGCGATAACTATACGCACGCCTTTGCGCTGGCACGTGAGTTACAGGTTCCGATTACCGTTTTTCCCGCCGTCGGCTATATCGAGAGCGGCGTCCCTTTCTGGTGGCAAGAAGGCGAGCATCTCACGCAGAACGCGCAGGTGGACATAATCACGCTTGAAGGACAAACGTATCAGCTTCTCAAATTTCAGGAACGCTTACAACTGGCTGCCACCATCGACGAGCGATTGCGCCGCGCTTCCTCAGTCGCGGAACGCGAGACTTTTTTGCAGACGATGCGCGAGAGATTAGCAGTGCCTTGCTATACTAAAAGGGATGAGACAGATGCTTGCCCGCTGACGTGGCCGCAGATACGCGAGATGGATGCAAGCGGCTGGGTCTCCTTTGGTGCTCATACGATGCATCATCCCCTACTGGCCCAGCTTGCAGATCCAGCGGAGGTGCGCTACGAGATAGAGGCATGTCGCGCCATGCTGGAGCAACAGTTGGGCCATAGCATACGTACGCTCGCGTATCCCTTTGGTCAGCCTGAAGAAGTGGGGGACGAGGCACCAGAAGCGGCACGGCAAGCGGGATATACATGGGTACTGACAACGGTGCAAGGTTTTAACACATCTAAGAGCGATCCACATCAATTGCGGCGCATCTATGGGGATGTGAGCCGGCACTGGCTTATTATGGCTGTGGGGACAGCAGGAATATGGAACTATGGAGCATCTCTACTACGATTTCTTTTGCGTTGATCTATCGCGGCTACGCCGCTCTCTCGAATTTTTCATACATATTGCATTTTCTACATACAAAAAGCAGAGCTTTTTGTATGTAGAAAATGCAATATGTATGAAAAATGGAAACATAAATAATGATGAAGAATGGAAACATAAATAATGACGATTTTTTTGGATAGGCACCCTATAAAGAAAGTGCATTCTCAAAAGAGAAGAGGATTTATTCGTCCTCGTACCCTTTTTCTGTCTTTTCTCCTGGCCATGCTTATTTTTATTTCTCTCTTTCTCGTTCTTAGCAACAATCAACTATCTTTCATTCTTGGTGGTAAGCAGATATTTATCACGCTCGCCGGTACACATCCAGCATCTTGCTTGCCAGTAGCGACGAAATATCTATTTGGGACACTCGAAACCGACCCGGCCAGAGCTTCTCAAGAGTGCGCGGCAGGCGTGCGGGTCGCTACGCAGACGGTTGGTTGGGCGAATTATGAGCTATCGGATGGTGTCTTTAATGAAGCATATATGGATGATGTAAAGAATCGCATTAAGACGGACCTGGCGGCGGGCATGAAGATTGTGATCAGCCCGGCGATACACTATCCGCCGCGTTGGGTGATGAATCTGCAAGGCGCTCGCTACATCAACCAGTATGGTGTACCCGCGCCCGTTTCAGCGATTGACGGCTTCGAGGAGCCAAATTTTATCTTCAGCCAGACGGTGCGCGACCGGGTTGCCCGCTTTGAAACTCGTGTGATGCAAAAGTTAGCGGCAGACCCTGACATAGGATTGAATAACATCTGGGCCGTGCGGTACGTGAACGGGCCGGAGGGAGAAACTCTCTATCCCTCTGCCAACGATCGGCAAGGACACACGAATAGCTACTGGGCCTATGATCTCAATGCTCAGGGGCAAGCAAGCAATCGCCCGGCAAGCATTCCTGCCAGCCCCTTTCCAGGCTGGAAACCGGGCGAGAAGACGTACGCAGGCAAACCATTCTCACCAACTCAGGTTCAGCAGTGGTACCACTGGTACTTGAGTGCCCACACCGACTTTGTCAACTGGCATACTCAGCTCTACCGAGATCCACACGAAATCAACTATCAGGGCTATCTACAGTTGCTCACTCCTGGCTTCGGTACACGAGCTTTTGAGTATACCGGATCTCTTGCCAACCATCTCGATGGAAGTCGTGATCCAAACGCCACAATGGCCCGCGCCGCCGTCTGGTACAAACTCTTTCCGGCACTCAAAAACCGAACAAAGATCGTGGCCTATGTTTCCTCGATGGCCGATGGCTCAGGATCGCCTGCAAACAATGGATGTCGTGGAGGAGAGTACCGAGTGGATTATACGGCAGATCCGCAGGTGAACAACTGGTCGGCGGTCAGGTATATCAGCGGGCTCGCAGATAAATACGGAATGCCTAAAAACGGCGAGAATCCTGGCAGTAAAGACTTGCATACCAGAGGAAGTCAGAATCAAGGTCTCGAAGTCATGCAAGCCAGCGCCGCCCAGATGCAATCCTGCCACTTCCAGGGCATGTTCTGGGCCCACGACGAAAATCTCTACGACGGCACAATCGGGGTCACTCTGCGCGATTATGCAAAGATCATCACACAATATAACATTGCTCCGGCGCACTTCATGTAACTTTCAGAGAGCCAATTCATTGCACGCAATCGCCCATTTTCCACGCCTCCTTCCTCTTTTATAAACTTCACTTATTAAATTCAGTAAAAAACAGCACATTGTATACCAGATTTAATAAGTAAAGGTCATCAGCCGGAGAAGTACTGATCAGCAGCCCCTCCCCATAAAACGAAGTGGGCCGGACTAATACTCTCCGCACCGCTACACACTTTGGCTCTCTCCATCGTCCTAAGGAAGGACCGAATTTCCCAGAGTTTTCTAAAAGGATGAAAGAGATGAGTGAGAGCGAGATAACCTCAGTATGGATACTGGGCGATCAGTTGCTGCTGCGGCACGCAGCGCTTGAGGAGGCGGTGGAGCGGGTTGGGCGCGAGAATATGCGCGTGGTATTTATCGAGAGCATAGAGCGCATCCGCCAGTTGCCGTATCAAAAGAAGAAACTTGTGCTCCTGCTGAGCGCGATGCGGCACTATGCAGAGAGGCTACGCGAGCAAGGTTATACGATAGATTATATCCATGCCGACAGCTTCGGCGAGGGTCTCAAGCAGCACATTGCTCGGCAGCAGTCGCAGGCTTTGATTACGATGGCGGCGAGCGAGTATGATACGCGACTATGGCAACAGGAAGAGTTGGAAAAGGTGATCGGAGTGCCGGTAACGCTCGTGCGCGGCAGCCAGTTTCTGGTTGAGCAGTATAATCCTATTCCTCGTCCACAGCCCGGCAAGCGCTACATTCTGGAAAACTTCTACCGCGATATGCGCCGCCACTTTGGCATTCTGCTGGAGGGCGATGGCTCGCCCGTCGGCGGGCAGTGGAACTACGACAAGCTGAATCGAGAGTCTCTGCCAGCAAGATTCGATGCGCCCGCACCACCGACATTTGAGCCGGACGCGATCACACGCGAGGTCATGGATCTGATCGGAGAGAACGAGCACGGCGTCGGCAGCACCAGCGACTTCGACCTACCCGTCACTCACGAGCAGGCGCAAGCCATGTTCGACGACTTCCTCGCCAACCGGCTGGCCGACTTCGGCCCCTACGAAGACGCCATGAGCACCCGCGAATCGGGCCTCTATCACTCCCAGGTCTCGGCCTACGTAAACATAGGACTGCTCGACTCTCTGGAAATGGTCCTGGCGGTCGAGGGCGCGTATCGCAATGGAGAAGCCTCGATTAACTCGGTCGAAGGCTTCGTGCGGCAAGTCATGGGCTGGCGCGAATACATGTACTGGCAATACTGGCAGCAGATGCCCAGCCTGCGCACCGCCAATAGCTGGCACGGCACCAGAAAGATGCCCCTCATGTTCTGGAACGGCCAGACGGAGATGAACTGTATTCGCCACGTCGCCGGACGCGTTTTAGATACCGGTTATAATAACCATATTGAGCGGCTCATGGTCGTGTGCAACTTCTGCCTGCTCGCCGGCATCATCCCTGCGGAGGTCGCCGAGTGGTTCCTGTGCTGGTACTTCGACGCCTACGACTGGGTCGTGCTCCCAAACGTCGTGGGCATGGGCATGAACTCTGATGACGGCTATACAGCAACCAAGCCCTATATAGCCTCAGCCAATTATATTAATAGAATGAGCGACTACTGCGGGGAATGTCATTTCTCGCCAAAGCAGCGCACGGGCCCAGGAGCCTGTCCCTACAACTTCCTCTACTGGAACTTCTTGATCGAGAATGAGGAGAAGCTGCGTGCAAACTCGCGCCTGGGACCTAACGTCCTGAGCCTGAGACACATACGCGAGGGCGAGCGAAGGGTGATAGCAGAGGAGGCACAGACCTTTTTAGATAAGCTTGAGTATTATGGTGCAGAGGACCCACAGGTGAAAGATAATGTTTGACTACTCGTTAGATTTTGAACACACCAATTTTCGCGAGCACCCCGAACTCTACCGCGTGGGCAAGGGCGAGCAAGGGGTCTTGCTCGTCGAGCCCTACAAATCCGAAATACTCCCTCACTGGCGCTTTAAAACACCCAACATTGCCCGCGAATCATCCCAAAAGATCTACGAACTCTTCTTACAATATAAAGAACAGAAAGACTTCGTGGGCATGGACATGGCCCGAAAATTCCTGCAAATGGGCTACACCCGTGCCCGCCGCTACGCCAACCATAAATCCGGCCAAAAGTATGCAACAAATCCACAGAAGCAAGAGGGCGAGGAGGCGCAGAAACTGGCTCGAAAGCAAGTGCGTCCACAAGAAGAGGATTGGGCGGACAGCGAAAAAGCTCAGGCAGCACGCATATTCTACGAGAAATATGAACTGGCAAAGAACGATGCCGAGTACATCCAACTCAGGCAAGCACACAGAGAGAGATATAAAGGATAGATTAAAATTCAAATAGTTCATATTCAATCGGTTGACAAAAGAGCGTAGACGAGATATCATCTTACCATCAAAGTTCTTTTTATTGAAAGTTGAGTAGTAAGATAGACGGATTAGAGCAAAAAACACTTGGGGATGTGTGGAATGGAAGACTACGAGGGAGCCTTTTTGCAGCGTGTTTGTGCTAGCATGGTTAAATGATGTAGAGTACCCAGATGGTCACTTCATTGATATGCGTTATTCAGGAAATGAACCCAATGATGAAAAGTATAGACAGTGGGTAAAGTCGTATCGAAGTCTTATAAATTGGTTACTGATATATGCTACTAGAAAGACGAAATAGAAGAAAGCATAGAGAGATGAAATACATTTGGCGACCAACGCTCAAAAAATATATTGAAGCTCGCTACATACACCATCCAAATGAGTGGTATAATCTGGTCATCTCCACACCTGGCTTGTTGAATATTACTATTGTAAGTGATCGTTTTACCCAGATACATCAATCACAACGGCGTGAGCAACTTCTCGATCTTCTGCGAGAAGCTAAAGCTCCTACATCGCTTGGCTTTATATCACTCTTTACAACGAGTGAGGCTAACTCTCTGGGTCTTTTTAGAGAATCAACCGTACAGAATACCAGAGCTAACAATTGGCTTGATCTAGCTGAGGAAGTGACAAACGACTCTGAAAATCCCAAAGTAGAACCGGGCACACCAAGAACTCCTCATACCGTTACGTTTTACTCCTTTAAAGGTGGTGTGGGCTGTACAACTGCACTTACACATGTGGCATGGATTCTTGCGATGCGAGGCCGAAGAGTTGTTGCCGTCGATTTAGATTTAGAGGCTCCGGGCTTAAGCTTTTTATTGAAGCTGACCCCAAGACCTGAGCATGGTCTTGTAGATTACTTTTACGAACATTCCTATCTCCCGAGGGAGGTAGAACCCACCATTTCAATTAGCGAGATCTTTGGTGAGGTTCGCATTCCAGATGCATCTGGACGCCTCTTTGTTGTCTCCGCCGGTCTCCTTAATCTTAACTATATGGCGAAGGTTGATGATCTTCGCGCATCGGCTACGGCGGAGCATGGTGAGGACCTCTGGTCTCTCTTTTTTCGTGAGATTACCGAACAACTGCACCCTGATATTATTCTCATTGACTCCCGCACGGGAATCGACGAATGGAGTGCATTTTCTTTACTACGAGCAGCCGATCAGGCAATTATATTCCTCTACCCCAATGATCAGAATAAGCAGGGCGCTGATCTTCTTCTTGAAGCTCTTGCAGATAGGATTCCCCTGCAACTTGTCTTTTCACCAGTGCCATTTGGCGATGCTGGAATAGAGAGAGTAAGAGAATATTGGCAAGATTTACAGAGTCGATTGGATGTAATAACCGATCAAGCGAATGTAAAAGTAGACGAGGGGATTCCAGAGGTTGAGACTCAATCAGACATGTCGGAGCCGATCACGGTAAACTATCTTACTGAGCTTGCTTTAGCCTTAAGCTATCCCGTTCTGCCACTGCTATCAAATTACATGAATATCGCCAACGTGATCGATAAGAACATCGCGGCAACCATTTAGGAGCTTTAAAGAAGGTCGAGAGGAAAAGAAACGTCTTCATCGTTAGATGCTGTAGAAGTTGCAATGAGTTGTAGTTTTTGTGTACGTGGTAGGCGCTTAAAAGCGTACTCGGCGCGTAGGGCAGCACTTTTAGTTTGAAATTGCCAGGCGATGAGCAGAGAGACAGGGCGATGAGCGCGGGTGTAGCTACCACCCTTGCCAGCATTATGCGTCGCGACACGGCGTTCCACATCATCCGTATAGCCAGTGTAGAGCGTGCCATCTGCGCATCGAACGACATACACATAATATATTTTAGACTGCATAATCATTATTAATAACCTTTGCACTCCTCAAGTAATTATTTTGCCACACTTTTGCGCGTCGCGCAAAAGTGTGGCAAAATAATTACTTGAGGAGTGCAAAGGTCAGACTACTTATAATCGACCTTGCCGCCCGTTCCTTCGAGCTGATTCTTGATCGACTCAAGCGACTTTTGAATGCCATCATTGATCGCATTGTCAGGGCTGCCAGCCCTTTTAGACATCTCTTCGCTCACCTTACGCGGAGGTGTGAGTGAAAGATGTACAGTTACCTCAGATGGTCCCTGGGTGTTGTCGCCCTTAAACTCTAGCCAGCCCGCATACTGATTCTCCCCATCGGAGCCCCACTCCAGGCGATTTTTGCTTTCGTTCACGCGGAAATAGCCGTCTGCGTCGTACTTGTTACCATTGGGTGCCTCACCCTGCACACGCACACGCTCACCCTCCTGGGGCTGCGCACTCTTCGTCGTTGGCACATACTTAGGAAGGTTGTTGAAGTCTGAAACAAAATCCTCAATCTGCTTCCGTGAAGCATTGATCGTAATTGATCGCTCGTACTCGCCCATACTATTTACCTTTCCTTTCTCAAAAACGCATTATATCGGTTTAAATCGACAGAATACTCATCTTCTGTAGGAAGTTTACTATAGAAGAGATTGCACAAATAGCAAGTCCAATCGAATAGTACTCGGACGGAAAGTAACATGTCAATGGAAATATATTAGAAAATTTATCCTTTTCTTAGAATGCTCTTCCGTAAGAGATGAAATTGTGGCCCAAGCAACAGGAGTGCCTCCGTTGCTTAGGCCACCACATCATTCAGTCTATCGATGTATGAGGGAGAAAATTGAATACATTCATGATCGGAAACACAGTCGCTTTCACAACCCTTCACGCGGAGCATCATTGTACGCCCAGCTATCGAGGTCGGGTGGCTGGATATCCTGCTGCGAGAGCAGAGTGGCTATCTGCGAACGATGATCAATGCCGTGGTTGATGGCCTGGATCACTACGACGATGACCGGAGCATCATAGGTCCCCCCGTCAAGATGGAGGATCTGGCTCAACTTCTCCTGCTCCGCCTGCTCCACAAACGCAATCAGCGCTTCGCCTGACCCCTTTGCGCGTCGCCGCAGTTCGTCGAAGCCTGGAAAATGTGGAAGCTCCCCAAGTGGTGGGGTAGGGATTTTCCCAGTCAATGCTCGCGCATAGCCTTCTTCGGAAGCGAGCATGTGCATAAGGGTCTCTCGCACACTGCCAAACGTTCCTTTCATAGTAGCGTCAAGTTGAGCGTCAGACAGGTATGTACACGTGTCGAGCAAGCGCAGGTTTGCCCAGAGGTTATACTGAAAAAAGTTGGGAAGTCCTGTGGTCATTGCTATGATTTCCTTCCATAATCTATCTTCCCTTCTGTGGATGAACTGAATCATTTCACAAGAAGGGCCTTTCTGCTTCAAAAAACAGCACTATCGTAACGACCTTTCAGTGAAACGATGGTGCAGAAAGAGAATATGGAGTTAGCGGCACACTGGCATAGATCTCAAAACCTCCAAAAAAGCGAGGAACTACTTCCTTTAAGAGTATATAGGTGGAGAAATGACCCTGTCAAGAAGGGATTAATGAGAACTCGATATCTACAGAGAGAGTTTGCTTCTCTCCCCGACTAACATCTCTATCAGTTCTTCACTAGCCTGCCATAATTTCTTCTGGAGGGCAACGTTATATGATTTGCGAGACGAGTGGAGTTCTTTCTGATAGTAGAAAACCTTTCCATTCATTCCTGCAAACATAGGCGAGGATGCCAGGGAAATGGCCGTCTGCGCGCCTTCTTCCGCACTGGTGGCGAAGCGGAACAAGAGAGGAAGGAAAGTGTTCATCACATGATTACCATTCTTCCCAAAGTCGGTCGCCACTGGTCCTGGTGTGACCGCATTGACTGTTACGCCGGTTCCCTCTATGCGACGAGCAAGTTCGTAGGTGAAGAGCATGGTAGCGAGCTTCGCCTGAGCATAGGCCAGGACGCTGATGTAGCGTTTTTTACTCTGTAGGTCGTCAAGGTTGAGCGTGCCAACGCGCTCAAGACTGGAACTGATGTTGATAATGGATGCCGGGGCGCTTGCCTTCATTGTATCGAGCAGCAGGCTTGTGAGCAAAAAAGGCGCGAGATGATTGACGGCAAAGGTCATCTCCAGACCATCTACCGTCGTCTCACGTCTGAAGAAGATTCCACCAGCGTTGTTTACTAGCACATGCAAATGCTGATAGCGCTGCTGAAAGTTCTTGACAAGGTCGCGTATCGCTTGCTGCGATGAGAGATCGGCAAGCATCATCTCGACATTTCCGTTTCCGCTCTGGGCACGAATCTCGTCGCGTACCGTCTCTCCTTTGCTCTGATTGCGGGCAACGAGGATAACGGTTGCGCCCATCTGTGCGAGGGCAGAGGCCGTTGCCTTACCCATACCTGATGTTGCGCCTGTAATCATACATATTCTATTCTGCATTATCGTTTGCATCTATCTCTCCCCTTTTATTTGAAATGGTACCCACCCGCGTAGCGACATTCCCTTGCGGTTGTCGTGCGTCCCTCCGCTTCTGAGGCAAGCTAACAACGACAACCGCAAGGGAATGTCGCTACGCGGGCGAGCCTGGACAACTTAGGAGACTTGCTCGTAACGCACCTCTGGTAATGCTTGAAGTTGGTGAATTGCCTCCGGAGAGAGCGCAAAGGATGGTTTATGCTCACGTCCAGAGATCCGTTTTAGGTATCGCTTGAAGGCGTTTGCAAGAACGCGGATGACCATACGCGGCGCGGCAAGTGAGCGTGGCGAATGTATCATTGTGACGACGTTCAGGTATGCCAGCGTAATCTGACGATCTTCAACTGCGCTATAGAGCACAAGATCCATGTAGCGATGGAGCAGTGCGAGCGTTGGAGCGGGACGAGCACCGCGTAGAGTTACTCCGGGCCAGCGCAGATCTTCACTCGTTGCAACGAGCCATGCATTCGCGACCGTCTTCGCCAGCTCTTGCTGGAAGTGCTGCTCAAAGTTCGCCCTGGGAGCGTACTGCTGCTCCTGCAAACATGCGTTGAGGGTCACAGCATCGAGGGCGCTGACGGTCATGCCCTGCCCGTAGATGGGATTAAAGGCGCAGACGGCATCGCCGGTGACGATCAGGCCCTCCGGCCAGCATTGCAAGCGTTCAAAATGGTGCAATTGATTCTCTGGCGTGCGATAGCTCCGAATGGGTGTCAATGGGCGAGCGATACGCAGTGCTTCATATATACTTGGATCGGGCAGGTCACGCGCCCATTGCAAGAAGCCCTCCTCGTCGCTCGGTGGATAATGACCGGCAAAACCGCCCAGTGAGACATGCCAGCGACCGTTATCGACGGGCAAAATGAGGCCCGCGCGTGGATTAGAAGGCGGACGACCATTGATAATCAGCCCTTCCCATTCGGAAGGAAACCCCTCTGGTCGAGCATAGAAACGCGAGGCATAGCCGAGGTCAGAGTTGATGCTCTCTTCTACTGGAGCTCCGTATCCAAGCTCAACAAGCCAGCGTGCGATATGAGAATTCCGCCCACTTGCATCCACCACAAGGTCGGCAGAAAGCACATCTGAAGAATCTGCCTGTCCACGTTCGCGTATCTGTACTCCGGTGATACGAGTATGATCTGGTGTCGAGAGCAGATCGGTCACAGCGGTGTTGGAAAGAATACGAATGCCAGGGCGTTGCGACAGACGATCGCGAACATGCCACTCTAACAGATAGCGGCTAAACGCGAGAAATTCCCCCGGTTGTCGAAGTGCTGGAAGTTTACCAGCAGGAGTCACGAAAACGACGGAGACAACATCAAAGGCCGACCGCGCACCATCGGCTCGCAGGTCGTCCATAATGCTCGGAAAGAGACGGCCGATAATGGATTGACCAGCAGCCAACAAAGCATGCGCATGATACGATTGTGGAACGCCTTTGCGATGATCGGGTGTCGTCGGAAAAGTGTCACGATCAACGATGGTCACACGCTCAAAGTAGTCGGAGAGCACGCGAGCGGCAAGCAGCCCACCCATACTCCCTCCAATCACAAGAGCATGACTACCTACATATTTCTGTTCAGAGGTGCGAGATGATGTTTGCATACTTCCGATTTTCTCCTGTCTTCTTTGCAAGCCCAACTAAGCAGCCTGCAATTCCTTTCGATTCGGATACAACATACTGCTTTCAAACTGCATCAAAACTCTCTGCGAAGCAGAGGCGCCGATTCATCGTGCGCAAGCCCCGTTCACAGGGAGGCCACCATCCACCTTGCTCCAAAGCGCTTTGTATCCCTTGCTTCGGCTCGCAATCAATTTCGACAAAGCAGTATACTTGCCTCTCATGCTTGCCCTGAAGAATGATCTGTGCTCCACACCTTCTGCTTAAATGAAGTGATGTTTGACAAGGCAATCATTGCGGTCCACAACCAGGAACCTGGAGCACTTTGGGGCTACCTGATCAATACCCTCCCCGTGAACGGGGCCAGCGCACGATGAATCGGCGCCTCGCAGATCCATTTCGTCAAATCCAAACATCCATCAGATTCAGAACAACGTTCGGTAAAAAGCAAAAAATTAGTGGAAGCTCATTCCGTTAACGAAGGACTTTAGAATTTGATCGTCACTCTCGCTTGAAGTCTCAGCCATCGCAGAGTGCATGGTGAGTCTCAGCATTGCAATTCCATGAACGAGGGACCAGCAGCCAAACGTCATCTCGCGCAGACCAAAGCCAGGGCGAGACACGAAGGGACCCTCAGCAAGACCCTCCTCAACAATTTGTAGTAACAAACTATACGGATTCTCCTCTAAATTCGCCGGTTTCGCTTGTACCATTTTACGACCGAAGATCAGCAGGTAAAGCTGAGGGTGCATGCGAGCAAACTCCAGATACATATGCCCGTAGGACAGTAAACGTTCACGCGCTGAGAGGTCCGTCGAGATAGAGCGAACATGCATCATCAAACGCGTAAGAGCCTCTTCGATAACCGCTGCAAGTAATTCATCCTTGCTCGAAAAGTACTCGTAGAGATTCGAAGCACTGTAGTCTATGCGCTCAGCAACATCACGCATATTCAGCGCATCAGGTCCCTGCGCCTCAATGATCTCCTCCGCCGCCTGAATAATGGCCTCACGCATCCGCACTTGCCGTCGCTCACGAGCATTCCCTTTTCTCATTGTCTGAACCATTCTCCAATTCCCGAACATTGTACGGTTTTAGTGTACTCAAAAAAAAGCATATTGTCAAGGTTTCATTCGCTCAAATAGGCGCTTGGCAATGTCCTCTATAATCAATACGTTTTTTTCTCTAGACTCTACCTTCATACGTTGCCCACAGTAATATTGAGATATATCAATGAAAGGGGACGTAGTTTTACTAAACAGTGCAAAAAGCAAAAGAAAGACATAATATGCAGCAATCCAAAATTCAGGGCAGTCGCCTTCAATCTCATATGCACATAGCACGTTCCAGGTTTTGGAAGGTGTTCGCACTAGTCATATTGATGGCAATAATATCTTCATCAGTGCTAGTATTTGACCACTGGAGACAGGCCCCTTCTATATCTGCATCTATTCCATCCTCGCTCATGCTTATTTTCGCTCAAGAGCCCGTCCTGGGTCAGGCACAAATCTACAGTATCAGTGGACGTGACGCTGCACTGCGTTGGAAACATGCATTTGATCTCGCCTCTCCCTGCTCTGTTGTACAAGGAGAGATCGCCTATGATGCAGGATATGATCAGAAAAACCATACGAATCACATCTTCGCATTGCATACAAATGATGGTTCCATTCTCTGGAAGACAAATGCGCCAGGTTGGGATCAGAGCGAGAGTCAACCAGTAATCGCTGATGGAAATATCTATCTCAGTGAGCCAGATGCATCCGAGCAAGGACACATTCTCGCCATACGTGCTTCTGATGGAAAACTGCTCTGGACCCTTTCATTACATAACTATCCAACCTCAGCTACTGTTCAGCCACTTGCCGCCGGGTCAGGGCTACTCTTTGTTGGATCTACCGAAGGTATCATCCGAGCATACTATAGCTACAACGGAGCACTAGCTTGGAGCAGTGCATTAAGCACAAAAGGTGACAGCGTTGTCTTACCAGTCTTCTCAAATGAGATGCTCTTTGTCCTTTCTCCCCTGACAAATGAAGTCTTTGCGCTTCGTGCTCGTGACAAGCAGATACAATGGCATCTTAGGCAAAGCTCTCTTAGCATCTCTTCGCTTATTGTAGAAGGCACGCATCTCTACCTGTCTGGAAGTTTAGCTGGAGGAAATGATTATGTCTATGTATTTGATGCGCGTACCAGCCACCTTCTCTGGCAGCAGAGAGTAGTAAATAGTCTTGATATAAATGTAAAGGAGGTAGGTGGTGTTACCTATATGACTTCTCAAAACTACTTCTACTCCCTTCATGCTGATACTGGTCTTCTGATCTGGCAGAAGCAAGAACAAGACAACGTTGACTATGGTCAGCCCGCTATTATTAATGGAGTCATCTTTCTAAAAATCTTTCGTTCCTACTGCCCTTCTATTTTTGGGCTTGGCTGCTCTACATCTTCAGCCCGAACTATGGATGCTTTCTGGGCCTCCAATGGCTCGCCCTACTGGGAATATACGACCGATTTCGCCGAACACAATACAAATGTTCCTCCTGGTATTGCGAACTACAGCAAACATTAGCTGCTTATATTATTAACGCCACTAACCTTTTTAAATTTGTAAGTGCGGCATGACCTCCTGAGCAAAGCGTTCGATCTGAGCCACACGGTCGGGCCAGCGCGGAACCATGAATTGGAGGGCGAGGTGGGCGACGCCGATATCACGGTAGGATTTAAGGGCTTCGAGCAGTTGAGCGGGAGTGCCACACAGGACGCTAGGATCTTGCTCAACGGGCTCGGAGGTGACTTCGATGGGGCGGCAACAGGCGAGCTGAATGCTGGCGGGATCGCGTCCGGCCTCGCTCGCCAGCCTCTGGGCGTTCTCAAAGCCGGCCTTGAGTTCGGCGGGCGTGATGTGGACGTAGTAAGGGAACCAGGCATCTCCGTAGCGTGCAGTGCGGCGCTGGGCGGCAGTACCCTCGCCACCCACCCAGATGGGGATGCGCGGCTGCTGAATCGGCTTGGGATAGAACGCCACATCCTGAAAATTGTAGTGCTGGCCGGAATAGCTGATATGCTCCTCCTGGCTCCACAGTTTGCTGAGAATCTGAAGCTGCTCGTCGGTCATACGCCCACGTTCTTTAAATGGAACGCCGAGTGCCGCAAACTCCTCTTCCATCCAGCCAACACCGACGCCCATAATCAAGCGGCCCTTTGAGAGGCGTTCAATGGAGGCTGCGACCCGCGTCCAGTAGAGTGGATGGCGATAGGGTAGAACGAGAACGCTGATGCCGAGCGTGATAGTCTTCGTGCAGCCAGCCAGAAAGGCGAGGCAGGTGAGCGAGTCCAGAAAGGGGCGGTCGGGCGGAACAATAAACTCATGATTTTCGCTGTACGGATAAGCTGTGTTGATCTGCCAGGGGGTGACGACACGGTCAGCGGACCAAATTGCGCTGTATCCCTGTGCCTCGGCACTTTGTGCTGCCTCTATCAAAGTATCAGGACCAGTAGCGCGGCCTGAGATGGGAAGAAAGACGCCAAATTGCATAATTTATCCTCCTTATTTTCCATAATTTGCATATGCTTCATTCATATTTTTGCGCAACGCGCAAAAATATGAATGAAGCATATGCAAATTATGGAAAATATTATGTATCATGATTGTCGCAGCTTGTACCTTTGCACCTTGCCAGTATCCGCGCGTGGGAGCTTGTCGCAGAACTCGATGACGCGTGGATATTTGTAGGGCGCGATGTGCTGCTTAACAAACTCTTGCAGGGTTTTCGCCAGGGCGTCATCGGGCTCGTAGCCAGGCTTGAGGACGACATAGGCTTTGATGATGGTGCCGCGTTCGGGATCGGGTGCGCCAACGGCGGCACATTCGGCCACAGCAGGGTGCTCGAAGAGCGCGCCCTCGACTTCGGGTCCGGCGACGTTATAGCCAGCGGTGACGATGATATCGTCGGTGCGGGCCTGGAACCAGTAGTAGCCGTCCTCGTCCAGCAGGTAGGCGTCGCCGGTGAGATTCCAGCCATCGCGGACATACGTGCGCTGGCGCTCGTCGGCCAGGTAGCGGCAGCCCGTCGGACCCTTCACGCCCAGCCGCCCCACAGTTCCAGCGGGCAGCACATTCCCCTCCTCATCGAAGATCGCCGCCACATAGCCTGGAATCGGCTTCCCCGTCGCACCCGAACGCGCCTCCGCCTCTGGTACAGAGATAAAGATGTGCAGCATCTCGGTTGAACCGATGCCGTCGATGATCTCAATGCCCGTCGCGTCACGCCACATTTTGCGCGTCGAGGGCGGCAGCGCCTCACCAGCCGAGACGCAATGCTTGAGCGTCGAGAGATCAAACTTTGAGGCCAGCCCGGCCATCTGTCGATAAGTAAGCGGCGCGGCCCAGATGGTCGTCACAGAATACTGCCGAACCGCCTGCAAAACACTTTCAGGCGTCAGCTTTTCCAATAGAACGGTCGCACCTCCGACACAGAGGGGGAAGAGGAGTAGGCCACCCACGCCGAAGGTAAAGGCCAGCGGAGGTGTTCCAATACTGATATCGTTCGCCGTGAGATGGGCAGTTGATATGGGGAAGCAGGCGCAGGCGGCCATTATATCGCGATGAAAGTGCATCGTGGCCTTCGGTTTGCCGGTCGAGCCAGAAGTGAAGGCGATCAGGACGGTATCATCGATGGCGGTATCGACAGGAGGAAAGGGAGTGTTCTGAGCTGACATTCGAGCTTCGAGGCCAACAGGCGAAGGATCGTTGAAGTAAACGATCTGCTTCAGGAGAGGACTACGCTGCTGGGCCGAGACCAGTTCAGCGTCTAAATGCTTGTCACAGATGGCCGCGCTGATCTGAGCCTTGTCGATGATGTCCACCAGCTCTTTTTCACGCAGCAGGGGCATGGTGGCGACGATGATCAGTCCAGCTTTAGCGATTGCTAACCAGCAGATGGCCATCATGGGCGTGTTGGCTCCGCGCAAAAGGACGCGATTACCAGGAACAAGTCCCATGTCGTGCGTCAGGACGTGAGCAACTTGATCGATCTTCTCCTGCAATTGCTTGTAGGTCAGCATGCCGTCCGCGCCGTAGATGGCCGGATGATCGCCGGAACCCTTGCTCACCCAGGCATCCACCAGCTCGACGGCACAGTTCAACCGATCTGGAAACTGCACCTCTGGAATTGTATAGATAAGATCAGGCCATTGATCACGGGGAGGCAAATTGTCGTAGGCGAATGTGTCAACGTGAGCTGAATGAGTACTCATGATCGGGTTCCCTCCTTTAGTAGAGAGCGAGCAATAATCAATTGTTGCACCTCGGTCGCACCTTCGTAGATGCGCAGAGCACGAATTTCGCGATACAGGCGCTCCGGAATCTCGCCCACGCGCACGCCCAGTCCACCGAAGAGCTGCACGGCGGCATCGATCACCTGCTGAGCCGATTCAGTCGCGGTCATCTTGGCCATCGCCACCTCGCGCGTCGCAGGCACCTCCTGCACATCCCGCAGCCACGCCGCCCGATAGGTCAGCAGCGCACTGGCCTCAACCTCCGTCGCCATCGTGGCCAGCTTCGCCTGCGTCATCTGCATATCAGCCAGCGTCCGACCAAACATCTGCCGCTGCTGCACATGGCGTAAAGCCTCGTCCAGCGCCCGACGAGCAAAGCCCAGAGCCGCCGCAGCCACCGAGGTACGAAAAATATCCAACGTCTGCATCGCCAGCTTAAAGCCCATTCCAGGCTCGCCCAACATACTGCTCGCGGGAACGCGGCAGCCCTCGAACTGCAATGTCGCCAGAGGATGCGGAGCGATGACCTGGATGCGTTCAGCGATGTGTAGACCGGGCGAGTCGGCTGGCACGATAAAGGCGCTGATTCCTTTTGGGCCGGGGATGTCCTCGCTGCGAGCAAAGACGGTGTAGAAGTCGGCGATGCCACCATTGGAGATCCAGGTTTTGACGCCATTGAGACGATACTCGCTGCCATCGCGAGTGGCGGTGGTGGTCAGGGCAGCGGCATCCGAGCCAGCCTGAGGCTCGGAGAGAGCGAAGGCGGCGATAGCTTTACCAGCAGCGACGTTGGGAAGATAGCGCTCCTGTTGCTCTCGTGTGCCTGCCAGGGTGATTGCTCCACTGCCCAGACCTTGCATGGCAAAGGCGAAATCGGCTAGTCCAGCATGATAGGCCAGAGTTTCACGCAGGATGCAGAGAGTGCGTGAATCGATGCGCGGCAGCATGCCACCGGCTGAGGCGGGCACGCAGTAGCGCAGCCAGCCAGCCTCTCCTAGAGCGGCGACCAGGGCACGACAGCGCGCATCCACATCGTCCGACTCGTCCTCCAGCGAGTTGACGTTGCACCACGCGGCCAGATCCTGGGCGAGCTGACGATGTAGCGGATCGAAAAACGGGAGATTGTAATGGGTAGGCATAGCTCAGTCTCCTTCGAAGGTTGGTCGCTGCTTCGCGACGAATGCGCTATAGGCGCGGGAGAAGTCCTGCGTCTGCATACAGATGGCCTGCGCCTGCGCCTCCGCCTCAATGGCCTCGTCCAGCCCCATCGCCCACTCCTGATGCAGCATCTTCTTGGTCATAGCGTGAGCAAAGGTTGGACCAGCGGCAAGCTGTGCGGCGATAGCCTCCGCCTGATTCAACACCTCCTCAGAGGGATAGAGGGCATTGAAGAAGCCCCAGCTTAACCCCTCGTTCGCCGACATGTTGCGGCCGGTGTAGAGGAGCTCGGCGGCGCGGCCCTGGCCGATGACGCGTGGAAGCAGAGTGCACGCGCCCATGTCGCAGCCAGCGAGTCCGACGCGGGTGAAGAGAAAGGCGGTTTTACACTCAGATGTGCCGTAGCGCAGATCTGAGGCGAGGGCGAGCATAGCGCCCGCACCGGCACAGACTCCATCGACGGCGGCGATGATCGGCTGCGGGCAGGCGCGCATAGCCTTGACGAGATCGCCGGTCATGCGCGTAAATTTGAGGAGATCGGGCATCGCCATACGGGTGAGCGGGCCGATGATCTCGTGCACATCACCACCTGAGCTGAAATTCCCATCAGCACCAGTTATCACGATGGCCTTGACCTCGGTATTATAGTTTAGATCACGGAAGAGGTCGCGCATCTCCGCGTACGACTCGAAGGTGATCGGATTCTTTTTCTCGGGACGATTCAAGGTGAGTGTGGCGACCTTGCCTGTCACCTGCCACAAAAAGTGCTGCGCCATTGTTAATTGCCCCTTTTTTTCTTCTCTATAGAGGTTGCCTTTATGCGAGCCTCTCAAGCCAGTGTACCACGACAACCGTAAGGGATTACCGTTATACAAGCCTCAGAGGCGGGTGGCACCACGACAACCGCAAGGGATTGTCGCTACGCGGGTGGTACCATTACGATGCTAGAATAGCGTGTTTAAGCTTGCCTAACAGCGCATAGAGCTGCAATTGCTCCTGTTCTGTCAGGCTGCTTAGTAGCTCTTCGATCCAGACTTTGTGGTCGGCGGCCATCTTGTCGAAGGCGACGCGGCCCTTGTCGGTGAGGCGAACCTTCCTGGCACGGCGATCCGCTGGAAGGGTGATGCGCTCGACCAGTTCGTCGCGCTCTAGATTGTCGGTGATGCCGGTGATATTGCCGCCTGAGACCATCAGACGCTCCGACAGCTCGCCCATGCCCAGCCCTTCGGGGAAACGCGCGAGCTGTGCCATCAGATCAAAGCGGGGTAGAGTCGTGTCGAAGTCGCTGCGCAGACGGCCGCTCACCTCGTGCTCTATCAAAGTTGTGCACGTGAGCAGGCGCAGCCAGACGCGCAGCACGCTGTACTCCGACTCCAAACCTCCTGTAATCGTTCTCGCTAGTTGATCGTATAGTTCGGGCGAAACGCTGTTGGTAGTCATGAGTTTGAATAAGCTCCTTATTATTATTATTGCTCTGGCCTACTAACGCGTAGCGACGGCCCTTGCGGTTGTCGTCCGTTCACTCGCCTGTAGACGCGTACCAGGCTACCACGACAACCGCAAGGGCCGTCGCTACGCGAAATCTGTGATATGAACTGTATGAGAGCATTATTCTCTCTCCTTCGCAAGATTGCGCTCAAGCTGCGCCTTCCCATTCAAATATTGGGGAGGCCAGGGCATTGCCCTATAATGCAACTGAGCCGCTGCATGCAAGGACCAGTACGGATCGGCCAGGTGAGGGCGGGCGATGGCACAGAGGTCGGCGCGGCCAGCGGCGATGATGCTATTAACGTGGTCGGGCTCGAAGATCGCGCCCACAGCCATCGTCGCGATATCGACCTCGTTGCGAATGCGGTCGGCGAACGGTGTCTGGTACATACGGCCATAGGTTGGTTTGGCCAGACGGGTCGTCTGACCGGAAGAGACATCGATGAGGTCCGCGCCCGCCTCTTTAAAGAACTGCGCGATCTGGACGGCATCGTCGGGTGTGTTGCCGCCCGGTGCCCAGTCGTGTGCTGAGATGCGCACCGACATCGGCTTGTGTGCGGGCCAGACCTCGCGTAGGGCACGAAAGATCTCCAGAGGATAGCGGCAGCGATTCTCTAATGAGCCGCCATACTCATCATCACGCAGATTAGTCAGCGGAGATATAAAGCTGGAGAGCAGGTAGCCGTGCGCGCAATGGAGTTCCAGCCAATCGAAGTCGCACTCGCGTCCCCAGGCTGCGGCATGCACAAAATCGGCCAGCACACGCTCCATATCCTCCCGCGTCATCGGGTGCGGCGTCTGATTATGCGGACCATAGGGGACGGCGGAGGGAGCGATTAGCGGCCAGTTTCCCTCCAGCAAAGGCTCATCAGCATCCTCCCAGCCAAGCTGAGTTGAACCTTTGGGACCAGCATGACCTAGCTGCAACGCGATCTTTGCCGGCGTACGCGAATGGACATAGTTCACGATACGTCGCCAGCTCTCTTTGTGCTCCGGCTTATACATCCCCGCACAGCCTGGAGTGATGCGCGCATCCGCCGAGACGCAGGTCATCTCGGTAAAGACCAGCCCGGCACCACCGTGGGCGCGACTGCCCAGGTGCACCAGGTAGAAGTCGTCCGGCGTCCCATCCTCACAAGAGTACATCGCCATCGGAGAGACCACCACACGGTTGGGCAGCGTCATCTCGCGCAGGCGGAAGGGCGTGAACATCGGCGGGACCGGCTGCTCCGGCATACCACTGCGGCGCGCAAACCATGTCTCCACACCCTCTAGATACTGCTTATCACGCAGACGCAGATTTTCATGCGAGACACGCTGGCTGCGCGTCAAAAGACTATATGCAAACTGCTCTGCATCTAGCGACGTATACCGCTTCACATTCTCGAACCAGTCGGTACTATTGCGCGCACTATTTTGTAGCTTGATCACCTCGATTTTGCGCTCAGCTTCGTAGGCTTGCAGGGCGGCTGGAATACTCGTTGCCTGCTGCAGAGCTTGAGAGAGGGCGATGGCATCCTCTAACGCTAGCTTGGTGCCGGAGCCGATGGAGAAGTGGGCGGTGTGGGCGGCATCTCCCAGCAGAACGATGTTGTTGTGCGACCAGCAGGCATTCGTCACGTGCTGGAAGTTGATCCAGGGATTTGCTACATGACGGGCGTTATTCAGGAGCGCATGACCCCCAAGATAGGGCGCGAAGAGCTGCTCACAGAACGCCACCGACTCGTCTGCGCTCATCCGATCCAGTCCGGCGCGATACCAGTTCTCTTCCGGCGTCTCTACGATGAAGGTGCTGGTGTCGGGATCGAACTGATAGGCGTGAGCCTGGAACCAGCCCCACTCAGTCTCCTCGAAGGCAAAAGTGAAGGCATCGAAGTGTTGATGCGTCCCCAACCAGACATACTTGGCGCGCCGCTTCTCGATCGTCGGCTGAAAGTAGCTAGCATACCGACGGCGCAGCGCACTATTCGCGCCATCGCTCGCCACCACAAGATCCGCCCCCGCATAGAGCGCCTCGTCCTGCACCTCAGTCCTGAAGAGGAGCTCCACACCCAGCTCCGTACAGCGATCCTGCAAAATGTTTAACAAGCGCCTACGTGCGATACCGGCGAAGCCGTGGCCACCCGACGTGACTGTATGGCCTTTAAAATGCACATCTATAGTATCCCAGTGCTTGAAGCTACTCTGGATGGCCTCATAGGTCTGCGGATCGGCGCGGGCAAGATTTCCCAGCGTCTGATCGGAAAAGACAACACCCCAGCCAAAGGTATCATGAGGACGGTTGCGTTCCACAACCGTCACACTTGCATTCGGCTCCGCCTTCTTCATCAATAGAGCAAAATATAGCCCTGCTGGGCCACCGCCGATACACACAATGCGCATAGCCATCGCTCCTTCTGCTTCCGAAAGAATCTTTTCTCCTGCTAAAAGTAGTTTAGGTCAAAATATTTCAATTGTCAAGCAATATTTACTACCCGCATAGCGACAATCCCACATTCTATACGCTACATAGCATAAACGTACTATTACATAGAGCAAACATATTTATTAACAATGTATTTACATACAATAGTGAAAGGAACATAAGCTTGACACTATCTACTATAATCAAGATGTATTTTTCTTTGAACTCTATTTTCATACGTTGCCTGTAGAGACGCAAGATTGAAAGGTATCGATGGAAGAGAACGTAGATTCTTTAAGATCCCCTGATGCACTTGGAGGTAGGGGAAGACCAATCGTGCTTGTCGGTCGTCTGATGCAGCAGGCGGCAAATATGCAGCATGTGGATGAGGTATTTCTCTGGTTGGCACAGACGCTGGTGCAATATTTAGATATAGCGGTTGTTCAGTTTCTGGCTATTCAGCAGGATGAGGCGAAACAATTTCATGTTGAAATGCGTGCCTCGGCCAGTCAGGACCCTGCACTATCTCAGATTGGTTATGTCAACAATCAGGTGACGGCGGTGGCTGAACGGATTTTTCGTGAGCGGCGGGGGATTATGTCTCGTCCAGTGGAGAGCGTCTTTCCGGCGCAGCAAGCGGCTTTGCTCGCTCAATACAACTTGCGCTGCTGGGCCGGCTATTTTTTATGTCATGATGCCCTGCTTCCTCCTGCTAAAGACGGGCGCACGCCAGGAAAAACTCCTATGCCATTCAACATAATTGTGTCCTTATTTACACTCTATCCGCTCTCTATGGAACAGACGCGCGCCATTCATTTTATTATGGAGCAAGCGATGCGCATTATCGTCAACCGGGGACTTCTCGCTATACGCCAGGCTCCAGAGATGGTGACAAAAAAGATGCTCGACGTAAACGAATTACTTGCTCATGCACATCTTATTCCTCAACGATCAGAAAACATAGAGCACGTCCAGGCGAATAATCCTTTTGCAAGTGCTTCTATCATCACAGATAAGAACGCTCGACGGCTCTACACTGCTATTAATGGAGATAAAGATCTAGCTAAACTGGCTCAGATGACTGGTTTAAGACCAAAAGAGATGCTTGCAGCTCTGCACTACCTCTTCGAGCAGCAAAAGATTCATTTCTATACACCAAAAGGAGAACTGGTTCAGAATCCTACGTTTCTCTCATCACTTTCATAAAAGTATCTCTGGAAGACGCGATCAATAGACCTCTCAACCAGATCGAGCACATTTCAACTTTCTCAATCTCTACTAAAGAACACGAACAAACAATGACGTTTAGGAGGAAACGGCTTATGTCCATCAGCCAGCTCGCGACTCTCTCCTCGGTTCCGATCGCAGTTATCTGTCTCTTTATCTCGCTGCGCGCCTTTTACATCTACAACCTCTCGCGTAGTGACATGGTATTTGTGCTTGGGCTAGCAATGGCGGTTATCACTAGCGGAACGTTTTTCGGCCTCATAGGAGAATTACATCTGGGTGGCAATACACTGAGTACAGACTGGGCCCGGTCTTGTGGTGCATATTGTGGCGGCCTCTTTATATTTCTAAGCTCTCTTGTGAGATCACATGAACAGATGCGACAGCTCAAACGCTGGCAGATCATCGCGACGGCTCTTTTTGTCGTTGTTGTGTTATTCACACCGCTCTATCCCCCCATCAAGAGTCCATTACTCTCTTTCATTCTGAACGGTATTCGTATGCTCATCTATAGCTGCGCCTTCATCCGCTACGCCCTTCTTTATCTTTCAAAGTCAACTCGTTTTAGCCTGATCATGGGCATCAGCTTTCTGGTGCTCGTCATCGGCTACGCTCTCAACATCCCTGGAATATTTCAAGTTCAACTCGCCGCCTTTACGATCCTGGCTGCCACCGTTCGCATCAGCGCATATATAAGCTTACTCGTCGCTTACTCTATCAGATAATCTCTCATTCCCATTTGAGGAAGATATTTCAATTGTCAAGCAATATTCGAATATTGCTTGACAATTGAAATATCTTCTCCTACACTTCAGTAGAAGGGCAGAAACTCCAGTGCTTTTCTCTGCGAAGCAGAGGTGCCGATTTATCGCGCACAGGCCCCGTTTACGGGGAGGATTGCTGATCAACATGCCCCACAACTTCCAACGTTCCTTATCTACGGGAACGTTGAAGTGAAATGGGGAGAGCAATGGTGTATGAGCGTCACATCTCTGAACATGATCTCTTTGGAGGAAATTGGGTGGTAAGACTCCGGCTGAAGCCGGCCTGTGCGCGATAAATCGGCACCTCTGACTCCAAATTTAAGGTGGAAAGTAGCTCTATATATGGATAAAGAAATAATCAATCCAGAGACGCTGGCGCGACCCAGCGGTTTCAGTCATGGTATACTCGTTTCCAGAGGGCAAACGCTTTTTCTGGCGGGGCAGACGGCGAGCGATAAAGAGGGACGAATCACTGCTCAGGGTGATCTTACCGCGCAGTACGAGCAGGTGCTTTCTAATCTAAAGGCGGTGGTGGAGGCGGCGGGTGGTAGCATGCAAGATATTGTGAAGATGACGATTTTTGTGAGCGACCGGGATGATTATCATGCTCATCTGAAGCCACTGGGCAAGATTCATCAAGCCTTCTTCGGCAGCTATTATCCCGCTATGGCCCTGCTCGAAGTCTCTCGCTTTTTCCAGGAGGGAGTCTTGATCGAGATAGAAGGGATTGCAGTTATTAATCTAGATATAGATTGAGGCAAAGGAGGAACAGAAAGCATGCCTGTTTCCATTAGCAGTTCAAAGTTAATTTATGATGCGCTAAAAGCTTGTGATGTGAAGATTATGTCGGCGCTGCCGGAGACGTGGCTGGTGCACTTGATTCGTATGGCGGATGAAGATCCAGATACGATTCTGGTGCGCATAGCAAAAGAGGAGGAGGCGATCGGTATTTCGGCGGGTGCACATCTCGCAGGCGTGAACTCGGCCCTGCTCATGCAGAATCATGGCTTCCTGGCCGCGATCAACCCCATCGTCTCGCTCGCCGAGCTCTACAAAATCCCGTTGCTTATGCTCATCTCCTATCGCGGCCACTTTGGAGAGAAAGATCCCTGGCAGACGCAAGGAGGGATGGTCACCGAGCCGCTACTGCGTGCGCTCAACATTCCCATTCTGCACCTGAATGTCCCCTCGGAAGTTCAGCGTCGCATTAAAGAGGCTCAGACGCTCGCCCACTCCTCGCTTCGCCCCGTCGCCGTACTGCTATCACGTGACCTGATGTGGGAGGAATAACAGCCATGCTGCGTTCAGACGCTCTACAAACAATCTATCCCGAACTAGAGAAAGGCATCGTCGTCACCATCATGGGTGCCGTAGCTGTTGAACTATTTACATTAGGCCACCGCCACAATTTCTTTTACCTCGAACATGCTATGGGCCTGGCCTCCTCGATGGGCCTGGGAATCGCCCTCGCCATGCCCCAACACAAAGTCTTCGTTCTCGACGGCGACGGCTCGCTGCTCATGAATCTCGGCACCCTGAGCACTCTTGCTCGCTACAAGCCCGGCAACCTCGTCCACATCGTCTTCGATAACGAAAGCCTGCTCTCCGTCGGCGGCTTCCCCACCGCGACGGCGACGGGAACCGATCTTGCAGGCATCGCCCGCGCATCAGGCATCCCCGCTGTAGTGGAGGCGGACACGCCCGAAAGCTTGCAGAAGAGTGTGAAGACTGCGCTGGAAAGTGATACATTAACAACAATCATCTCAAAGGTCGAAGCCATCGGACCGAAGACGTTCGTTATGGATCTGCCGCTGCTAGAAAATCGTTTCCAATTTAAGCGTAGTCTGGAGGCCATGCGAAGGCAAAGCGAAGCGTGATCAGGTCCACATCTTCATTGCCTTCTCGCGCCTTCGGCGCTCGTCCTGTTGTATATACTTTTCTTTTTTATATTTTACAAGCAGAGCTTGTAAAATATAAAAAAGAAAAGTATATACAACGAATTATTCAAACAACGAAGCTGCTTGAAAAGATTCCATTGTGTATTTTACTTTTTCTCTTTATTTCAGGCAGAGCCTGAAATAAAGAGAAAAAGTAAAATACACAATGGAGGACGAGCGCCGAAGGCGCGAGAAGGCAGTAGGGATAGAAGTCGGACACACTTTGAATGTAGGCTTATTTTGATTTATTTCAAGGGAGGAAACCATGTCAACAACTTCGGCTAGCGTTCTGGCTCAATTGCTCGAAGAACTAAATACTGGTGGTCTGAAAATCGTTGACCTGACCACGCCACTGGAACCTTCGACGGCGGTGATTGACCTGCCGCCGATCTTTGCCCCCTCGCCAGGGCTGACCCTGACAGAGATCTCGCGCTATGACGAGCGGGGGCCGGCATGGTACTGGAATATCCTCAATCTGGGCGAGCATACCGGCACTCATTTCGATGCGCCAATTCACTGGATCACCGGCAAAGAACTGCCCAACAACTCGACTGACACTATTCCGCCACGCAAATTCATCGGCCCCGCCTGCGTCATCGATGTCACTACCGAAGTCGAGCAGTCCGCCGACTTTCTGCTCTCAGTCGAACAGGTCAAGCAGTGGGAGACACAGCATGGACGCATTCCAGTCGGAGCCTGGGTGTTACTACGCACGGGCTGGAGCAAACGCAAGGACGCCAAAGAGTTCCTGAACGTCCACGAGGATGGCTCGCACTCGCCCGGCTTTCACCAGACTTGCTCACAGTTTCTCGCACTCGAACGCGATGTGCTGGGCGTGGGCGTCGAGACGGTTGGAACGGACGCAGGCCAGGCCGGCACCTTCGATCCACCATTCCCCAACCACACCCTTATGCACGGCGCGGGCAAGTTCGGCCTGACCAGCCTGATCAACCTGGAACAACTACCGCCGACGGGCGCGCTACTCATCGCCGCGCCACTCAAAATCGTCGATGGCTCCGGCAGCCCCTTGCGCGTCCTAGCTATTACGCCGTAAAGTAGAAAGATAAGATTGAGATCAAACTGACCCGTGTCGCGACAATCTCTCGCGGTTGTCATCGGTAGACTCGCGTATCGAAGGAGAAGCTTCAATGACAATGACGAAAAAGCACAGCGAAGTGGAGATGCCGTCCCCGACGGATCTATACAACATCGACCATGTATTAAGTGAGGAAGAGCGGCTTGTACGCGATACTGTGCGTGCATTTGTACGGGAGCACGTCCTGCCTTCGATCGGCGAGCATTTTGAGGCGGGGACGTTTCCGCGTGAGCTGATTCCAATGATTGGCGAGATGGGGCTGCTGGGCATGCATCTCGAAGGCTACGGCTGCGCGGGGATGAGCGCGGTCGATTACGGGCTGGCCTGCCAGGAACTGGAGGCGGGCGATAGCGGGCTGCGCTCGTTCGTCTCCGTCCAGGGCTCGCTCGCCATGTTCCCAATCCGCGCGTTTGGCTCGGAGGAGCAAAAGCAGCGCTGGCTCCCCGGCATGGCCAAAGGAGAGATCATCGGCTGCTTCGGATTAACAGAGCCTGATTCGGGCAGCGATCCCAATAGCATGATCACGAACGCGCGCCGCGATGGGAATAGCTACATCCTCAATGGCAACAAGATGTGGATCACCAACGGCAGCATCGCCGACATTGCCGTCGTGTGGGCGCGGGCCGAAGATGGCGTGCGCGGCTTTATCGTCGAGCGCGGCACTCCCGGTTTCAGCACCAACGACATCCACCACAAAGTATCCCTGCGCGCCTCCATCACCTCCGAACTCCACTTCGAGGACTGCCGCGTCCCCGCCGCGAACATGCTCCCCGACGTTCGTGGTCTACGTGGCCCTCTCTCATGCCTCAACGAAGCCCGCTACGGCATCGCCTGGGGAGCAATGGGCGCGCTACGAGCCTGCTACGAAGCTGCGCTGGAATACGCCGGCACCCGCGTCCAATTCAAGCAGCCCATCTCAGGCTTCCAGCTCGTACAAGAGAAGCTCGTCATCATGGCAACCGAACTGGTCAAAGGCCAGCTCCTCGCACTCCAGCTCGGCCGATTGAAAGACGAAGGTCTGCTCCACCCCGTCCAGATCTCCGTTGCTAAGAGAAATAACGTCCGAGAGGCGCTCAGAACGGCCCGTGAAGCCCGCTCGGTGTTAGGGGCAAATGGTATCACCCTGGAATATCCCGTCAGCCGCCACATGAACAACCTGGAATCCGTCTACACCTACGAAGGCACCGACGATATCCATACGCTGATCATTGGGCAGGCGATTACGGGGCAGAATGCATTCTCTTAAGTAACATTGTTACGTGAATAAATTTGCCTAAAGAGGTCATTCCGGCTTTCTTTTGACTCTAAGCAATGCTACCTCATCAAATGATGAGGTAGCAGGAATCTCTATCAAGCTGCTATTTGCATAGCCTAAGTCTTAATTACATTTGTACCATTTACTATGACATTTCATTTGGGTAATAAGATTCTGCTTCACTAAGGAAATATTGTTTGTTATACTTCAATCTGCAGTGATGGTGAGCTCACTCACTCCAAAAATGCTACCATCTCCAAAATCACGAGGACTATTGCGAAATTGTTTGGAGTATGCCTTTGGATCGACAGTATTTTGTGAAAATATTTTCAGAATATCATTCTTCTGGAGGGTTTTGGAAACGAGGCCGTGACCATTATCAGAGAAGGGATTGAACAAATCCAGGAAAAATACTCGCACCTTGCATTGATAGACGATTTGCAAGAGAAGAGTCAGGCGCTAAATGAGTCAGATCAAGGCAAAAATCTTGGGAAATAATGGGGAAAATAGATGTTTGACTATAAGAAAACCGCCTTCCTAAGATCTGGGAAGGCGGTTTTCTTGAGGGAAAGAGCACCTGACTATCAGGTACCCTCTTTGCAGTCATGACAAGCGGAAAGTGTAAGGTATTGTAGACCTTACGTTAGCTTAGACCTGCTCTACGTTTGACTGCTCGGCCTGCTGGCCTTCTTGCTGAGTGGCGGCTGTCTTTGAGTCGCCGATGATGCCGAGCAGTTCGGTGCGAGCGCGCTCCAGGAAGGAACGGAGTTGTCCCTGGCGCTCAGTGTTGCCCATTGAGCTGCGGGCGGCGATCGCGAAGAGGCGCATTACTTCGCCTGCTGTGCTGCGCAGAACTTGTTGCTCTGGCGTGAATTCTGGTCGGCCATAGCCACCGAAACCGCCGAAGCCAGGACCATGCTGTCCACGAGGACCGCCGAAGCCGGGACCCCAGGGACCTCGTGGGCCTTCAAAACGTGGGCCACCCCACTGTCCGCGAGGTCCGCCGAAGCGTGGGCCGCGCCCATATCCCCCGAAGCCACGTGGGCCTTCAAATTGAGGGCCATGCTGCCCATGATGGCCATGATGACCGTGATGTCCGTGATGTCCCTCTGACTGCTGCCAGGGAAAACCCTGCTCTTCTTGTTGGTTGTAGTTTCCTTGAAACATACTTTCTTTTCTCCTTGTGTACTTTGCGTACTTTTTTTGTTTGCGATATATCGTATTCACTCTTAATAACATCGCGATATATCGTTACTATTCCCATTTACGATATATCGTTAAGAAAGTTGTAATTCTCATCGGGTTTTCATCATCCCATTCACTGTTTGCGATATATCGTATTCACTCTTAATAACATCGCGATATATCGTTACTATTCCCATTTACGATATATCGTTAAGAAAGTTGTCATTTTAGATTGAAGTCATATCATCTGTATGACTTTCGTAATCTTCTCGTCTTCAGGACTAGAAAAAAGCAGACGAACAATATATACTGCATGCGGATACTATGACTATAGCCATGCAAAATAAGGGAATAGCTGCTATATTGGAAAGAAGTATAGACCTGTATTCAAAGTAAGAGGATATTCGGCAGTGCACTCCATTTCTGAAGGTAAATTTGTATAATGAGTTCCCACTGAAGCCAATTTGTAAATAGTAAATAATCACCTCTATGAGGTTAGAATAGAGAAGAGGGAAAAATAATGAATTCTTTTGAAACTTTGGCCCAGGAGATTTTTCAACAGAAGCAGCGCATGGATGCGCTCCAGGCTGAAAACAACGAGTTGCGCCGCCACCTCGCCGAATTGCGCGAAGGGCGAGGACTTTCCATCATCGTAGAGGGCCGCCGCTACTCAATGCCCGCTTCGCGTGAGCAAAGAGAAAACGATCGCGGCATACGTTAAACACGTCTACTATCTTCGCTTGCGACTTTACTACAATTTTTTTGTGAGGTTGAAGCGGACGAAACCTTTGGGAAAGAGCGTGTCTCACTCAACCTAATTAGACGAGCTGCAACCTTAGAGTGAAGGTTGCGGCTCGTCACTTGAAATCTAATATCTACGATGGAAGATCTGTAAATTATCTGTTCTCAAAATTTCAACTTTATGTCCTGGCCCTGAATTGGGGATCCTCCATTGTTTCCGTTGCCCCCGTTATTGTTGCCATTGTTCCCATTGTTTGGAACTGGAGTGGGCTGCACCACTTGTGTTGGGGTTGGTGGAATTGGGGTTGGCATTGGTTGCGGCTTCGGCATTGGCCGCGGTGTAGGAGTTGAACTTGAAGTTTGAGCAGATAAGCAAACGGCGTAAACGCGGAAAGTTGCTTCGTCTGATCTTGGGTTATTGATTATTACGGTCCAGGTAGATGAGTTCGTAGTTGAAGGGTAGCTAGCGGGGAAGGTTACTCCTGAGTGTCCTTTTAGGAGTTGATAGCCACCTCCGGTCAAAGTAGTATTAGATGGACAGGCTTGAGTGTAGCTCTTCGTACCTTGACGAACCCTATAATCAGGACTGGTTATAATTTGTTGTTTAAATGGACCGGTACTTCCAGTTGAAGGTTCTTTATGCTCTGTTGCCTTTTGATCGTGACGGGACGCTGCTAGCACACCATTCGTAACCATTAGTACGACAAGTAGAGTAATTGCGATAACAAGAATACTACCCAGACGCAACCACATACCTACACCTTGTTTAAAAAGCCGCCGGTTTTTCATAAAAAGTCAGAGACCTTTCTATCACTAGAGATCAATTATCAAAAATAGATTGTTTCCCAAAGAGTACATGGCCGAAACAAATGCCCTACGTACATTTTTCTGATTTTAAGAAGCACTTAAACCTGCTTCTTGTATAAACAGCAATGTGGATGCATAGATATAAGATATCCTGCTATATAGTTTTGCTTCTAGTGAGAGTATCCTATAAAAATACGTTAAGAATAAGAAAGAATGAGAGTATTCTAGTTATATTTTGGTTGTTATTGCAAGAATAAAGTTACGATTTTACTACTAGCACATCTGAAGCAAGAATTGGGAATCTCTTATTCAACCTCTAAGAACTTGTATGGATTAGTCAGATGGATAGCCTTGCAAGACAGTACTGCAATAGCTCTTGTTTTGAGGTAAAATGGCAAAGGAATGCTGAAGAGCATAAAGATCTTATGAGCAAGGATGATGGGGCGAAACTACGCAGACTGGCGTTCGCGGGCGTCGGCGGCTACTTCGTATTTGTTGGAGAACATGTGAGGGCTGCAATAGATATTGCGGCGGGAGAAGGGTTCGGGTGTCTCCAGTTTAAGCTTGGCTTGTATGGCGGGTTTGTGGGCACCGAGACCCTTGAACCAGGGTTCGGATAAGGTATAAGCGGCGTTGTGAACCCATTCTGGGCAGGGAATGTTGTAGCGCTCACAGAGGTATTCGACGGATGCGGCGCAGAATACAGCCCATTGATGCAGCTCGAAAGTTGCCTCAGATGGCTCCTGGACTGGCTCTTTTATGAGATCTTCGCGCTGCTCCGTAGCGTATGCAAACCAGTAGTTGAGGAAATCGCCCAGAGCATTCCAAGGTCGCTCACCCTCAGCGATGGCCTTGTAGGTCATATCGATCGTTTGCAATTCAGCCCACATGGTTTTTTCCTCTTGAATGTTCAGACGCTTTAGAAGGAAATCCTTTCCTATCTCTTGTCAGTATAACATATAAAAATAGAAAATGTGTAGGTTTTGGACTACGTAAAACGAGTTCGAAGTTTTTTTCGCATATATAGAGAGCGATGATGCTTTACTGAAGCCAGGAGAGATGATTATTACTCATCTTACTTCAAACAAGTGGAATTTAAAATAAAGCATCCAATGTTGCTTCCAGGCTGCACTCTTTCTGCCACCATTTCTCAGCGTAGCGATCAACGAGTTCCTGAGCCTGTTCGCGGGTGGTGATGTCGAGGGATTCGCTGAGGGCAAGGATGTCGTCTTCGTCGCGCTCACGACCGGCGAGTAGTTTGAGGGCGAGGATAAACTCGGCATGGGGTACATAGACCTGCAAGTTGGGATAGTCGTGCCACAGGATGACGGAGTTGGGATCGAGCTCGGGAGTGAACGATGCAACCACATCGTTCATCCAGTCGCGCTTGATGCCGTATTTCTTTGCCACGACGTTGACCGCCGCGCGGAAGGCTTTGGTCTCCTGATTTGGATTCATGGTGTCGGGGAAGTCCAGCGGCACGATATCCACATCTTTGGTCGAGGCACGATTCTTGACGAAGCAGACCATATAGATTCCACCGACCACGACCAGGCGCACCGGCTTCTTCATCGGCTGATCCGTCAACGCCTCGTCGAGCGCGGCGAAGTAGGTCTCGACCTCTGCTCCCTCCACGTCCTTCTCTCCTTCTCAAAAAGCATCTTTAGCATGGAAACGATTTCCCTCATGTGCATCATACTTCATTGCTTCCTCCGTCGTCCAGAGTTGTATACATAAGCCTTTTTATATGTACTACCTTTTTGCGAACTTTTGTGCTAAGAGAGCATTGTACGCCCATCTCCTTAGCTTTCTTCTCGTCCCGGCCCACGTGCACGCCTTCGGCGTGCCCTTCTCTTAGAGATGGTTTTACATTTTTTCATTTTTCATACTTTTTGTGCTTTGCACAAAAAGTATGAAAAATGAAAAAATGTAAAACCATCTCTAAAAACTTTCTCAGGCAGCGAATCTGCACACTCCTTTCTGCTCAGAACGTGGATGCGATGGGCGTCCGGCGCTCTCTTAGCACAAAAGTTCGCAAAAGGCAGTACATGCAAAAAGACTTCTAATGAGAGCTATAGTTGGGCGTTTTCAAATCTGTGCCACAGGCGTTGGGCTATTTGCTTGCTATCGCGCTCCAGACCATAGCGCTTCATGTATTGACAGATGTTGTCGATGTCACGCGTCAGCAGCAGCAGGGCATTGGGGTTGAACCGCGGATCGATGGCCTGGGGAAGATCGATGATCGTGATGCTGCCCTGCCAGTAGAGGATGTTGTAGGGCGAGAGGTCGGCGTGAATATAGTTGTTAGCCAAAAAGAGTTCGATATTATCCATTATCTGGTCGAAGAGAGGATGGACTTCGTGCGGCTCCAGCGTTACTTGATAGAGGGCTAGCGCGGCCTGCTGGCGGTTCCCCTGGTACGCCATCAGAATCGCACTCTCAGTACGCCCCAGAGGTTGGGGAATCATTGCGCCCGCTTTATAGAGAGTCTGTAGTGCCTCGTATTCGGAGTTCACCCACAGCCCAAACTGCGCCTCGCGCCCGAAGCGTGACTTATTCTGTACCGCCCGCCTCGCGTGTCCATCCAGGATCACCCGTCCCTCTTGATAGACGGCATCGTTTTTGAAGCCGCGATTGTTGCGCGCTCGATAGATCTTAGCGGCCACCAGTTCTCCGCCCATACTGGGCCCGGCCTCGCAACAATAGACCGTCGCCTCCTTCCCACTTTTGACCGTGTAGAGAATCTCGGTAATGCGACCATCGGCGAAAAATGTATCCAGCGCGACCTGCACCGGGTCCTGTGCCGCCAGAATCTCCTGCTCTTCTAACTCGTCCTGCTCCCTGAATTTTTTACGTTTGGACATAGGTTGAATATACTCCTTATCAACAATTCATATCTACCGTTAGAAAAATGGATGTAGATCATAGTGCACCTCTTCTTTCTTTTTTCAAATTTCGCATTGACAATCACGACCATAAAAAAGGCCGCAAGCAACACGCTCACGGCCTTTTTGCGTTCTACAATACGCAACAAAAAAGGACCATCCTGCACAGGACGACCCTTAAAAGCAACTATCTGTTTGCCTATATTGTACTCTAACAGAGTGCTAAAGTTGGATTCGACCCTTCAGGAGACGCGCCGCTACCGTCAATGCTTTTACTTTGCGCATGGACACGCTCCTTTCATAATGTTCGGGGCAAATACTCCCCGAACGAACCGAACTTCTCTTTTCTGAGATCAGTATATCTGGTCCTCTCGTCTGGTGTCAAATAGCATAGTATTAGCGCGATTGGGAGAGTGTCGTTCTTCTTTACAGAAATCGCGCCAGAAAATCTCTTATTCTGAAGCCAGGAGCGAATGGCTCTTTGTGTAGTAGATTGATAAAGATCTGTTGTGTTTTCAAGGGACCTGTAGTACCATAATACATACATAACGGCCTGTACTTTCAACCGATCCTCTTTCAGGAAATGGGAGTGCGTATCACTCCCATTTTTTTATAAAGCCACAAAGCTCCTTAAACACGGGACTAAGAACTCCGTGTCTATTCATTCTATAATGAATCGCTAATCTTCAATATCAAATTCTACAAATTGAGCTTCAATAGTGTTTGCAGGAGGAACATCATCATCTCGCAATAGACCTTCGATATGAAATTTTATCGCTTCCTCTGCATTTCTCAATGCCTCTTCTGGTGTATCGCCGATAGTGCCACAGCCAGGAAGATCTGGAGCATACGCTCCATAATTGTTCTCACCTTTTTCAATGAGCACTAAGTAACGGTACTTTGCCATTTCGCTCCCTTTCATTTTTGCTAAACACTATGGTACACTACTAGTACAGGTGGTGTAGGGGGAGGTCAGTCCCCCTACACCTGTTACCATCCGGCCTGACGCCGGATATTGCCTAGAGTCCCTTTTGGCATATCGCCTCCGAGTCGCCCCGGAACCGTAACCCTACCGGGTTTCTCAGGATGAACGAACTGGCGGTGGTCGCCTTTGACTGCCACCAGTTCCCACCCTTCTTTTTCCAGGCGTTTGATAACAGCCTGTACTTTCAATATATCTCCTTTCACTAACTGGAAGTGTACTTCACTTCCACATCTTAGTATAAGAAACTTTTAAAATTTTTCAACTGATTTATATAAATAATTCTATATAAATATTGAAAATCAGTCAAACTTCGAGTATAGTAGAAGAAAATACGGAGAAGGGCTGAAGTTCTATGGATATCCAAGAGGCAAAGTTGAGAGACTTAACGGATGTTGTTGGCGCGTCGCACCATCTTAGCCAACGGTTTGGGAAAAACTTTAGTATCGACAGTGTCCATCAACTTGTGAACAGAAACAAATTGCGTTCGTTTCTGTTCGAGAATGGGGTTTTGGTAGAGCGTCATACGAATATTAAGACAAGAGGGAGAGATTTACTCTTTTTCCGTCCCGATCTTGAGCAGCTAGAGCCGCCTAAGCCTATCGGTCGACCTACGGGTAGGATGAGGAAGCCGACCGAGTAATTGCATCAGCTCTCAGTTAGATTTTCCATTTTTTTCTCAACAAACAAAAGAAGGCATAAGCGGTGCACAATATTAGAGATCAAGGGCTTTAGGGACGGCGGCAGTTGCTTTGAGGAGACGGGATTGGAACTCGGTGCGAATCTCTTCGGCGGTGGGCATCTGGTCGGGATATTTTTTGGTGAGGGCGTAAAGGGTGGCGATGTAGGTCTGGCCGAAGGTTGTGGTGATGACGGCGGCGGTGCTGCCAGAGATAATAGAGCCGGCGACGGTGCCAACACCGGGGATAAATTTAAGGATACTTGAGACGAGGGCACGACCACCCAGCGTACCTGCTGAGCTGGTGATGGCTCCACTAATAATGGTGGCCAGAGAGGCTTCAGAGATGTCCAGGCCCCAGATGGCGGAGATGGTGACGAGCATGGTGAGCTGGATGGGGACGATGAGGGCCGCATCGGCAATGGGGATGGGAGTCGCGCCCACAGCCGCAGCAGCGGCGGCGGCCACACCCACGGCTACGTTTGCCCTCTGACGCTTGGAGTCGAGGGCGGCCTGTATCTTAGTGCTGAGAGCGCGGGCCATCGCGTCTTTTACAGAATCTGGCACGAGCTCCATTGTGAGGTTGACGAGATCGTCGAGACCCTTAGGCTTAATAATGTGGCCGTCGTCCAGCTCGATCTCCAGGGCGTGCACGCGCACAACATTTTTAGCCTGGGGAATGAGCCTCTGTACCTCTTGCCGGAAGCCCTTGTCGCTGGCGGCTTTGGTGATGACGGCGATGACGGAGGTGTACCTGCTGAGCATGCGAGCGATCTCGCGGTCGGCATCCTCAACGCGGCGCGATTCTTCCATGATGCAGAGCCAGGCAATGTGGATGTGCTGATTTGGGTCCTCTTCGCTCTGCTTATCCTGAATGAAGTGCTCAAGGGTGTTCAGCATCTCTGGAAACTGACCCTTTTCGAGGCCACGCGTATCAAAGATACTCAGAGGAATGCCCTCTTTGGTGTATTCGCGCGTGCTCTGAGTGACGGGGCGGCCAGAGCCAGTCGTCGCCAGATTATCGCGGAAGACGGCATTGATGAGCGTGCTCTTGCCGACACCTGAATCGCCGACGATGATGATATTAGCCTTGCCGATCTTTCGATTCACATCATTTACCGTGTTCTGTAGTAGTTTGCTCAGGCCGGCATCAAACTGTAGGCTCATACGCTCGCTTCCTTCTTCTGATGTTGGAGTTAGAATAGATTGCATATAATGTAACACATTCTTTATATTTTTACAAAGCCAGGGAGCACATCCTCTGCTAGAGAAGATGTCATGGACAGATGCTGCCTATGAGAGTGTCAGACCCTATTGTGTTCATCTTCTTCGCATGGAAAATTGTGTAGCTTCACTGCTTGATATTTTTTTAGCATAATAATTTACTTTTTACACATTTCGGGCTCCGCCCGAAATGTGTAAAAAGTAAATTATTATGCTAAAATCCGTCGAGACCTAGCATCTGCACCACGCCATCGCCCGTTAACGCGACGGCGGGACGATCGGGATAGGCGAATTTGCCGGCGATGGCGTAGGGCACGGCAGCGGCCATCGTCGCTAGATTGCCCGAAAGGGACCTGATCATTCCCTCGCGCATCTTGATATCGCGTCCATACCAGTTCGCAGTCGTGCCCGAATTGGCGCTTAGAATGCAGTTATCGGGCAACCGCTTAGAGAGTTCCCAGGCTACCAGCTCTGGATTAATGGGATTGCCATGGTGTTGCACACGTGCCCCCAACACGCCCCACCACTCTTTGACATCGGCCTCGATCTTTTCACGCCAGGAACGATCGGTCTTACGCTGCAATAAGGGAATGAGTGCTCTCAAAGACTGCTTGCTATCGCCGATCAAGGGCAGCTCCATCGGATAGCGCAGACTGAGCATACGTCCATCGATGTCGATCTGGATGCCGCGCGCCTGACCCTCTTTGGGTAACAACTCTGAGTAGGGGAAGCTTGAGCCGACCATGAGCAGCGTATCGCACTCCTCCATGAGATTTCAGCTTGGCTTCGTGCCCAGCAGACCCAGCCTGCCCGTCACAAAGGGCAGATCATCGGGCAACACCTGCTTGCCTAGCAGAGCTTTTGTGACACCGGCACAAAGCAGAGATGCCTATTTGTCGCTTCCAGACTTGATTTATTGAGAGAATTGCTGCTCGGTCCTCTTGAGACCCACCTGAGTTTCTTTTTCTTACAATCCAGTTTCCACATAAGATGAACCAACTGGATTTAGGATATTCGCACTATACACGCCGCCACGTCAGCGTGAGTTACAATAGAAACCCGATTATAGAATGCTTTACACATATGCGCGGTATCCGTGTCAATGTAGGGCAATGGAAAATAAGAAATAGTGTATACTTAGAGTAGCTTCTAAATCTTCTTATGAGCTTTGCCCCTTCAATCAGGTCTCTTATAGCAACTAGCGCTCAGAGCTTGCCTCCACTAACGGAGCCTTCCACTTTGGATCAAGCGAAAGAAGAGATGAAATCATGAATGATAATATAACGCAAATGCGACTTTCCATGCGCTTAGATACCTACCTCAAAGAGTATAAGGAAGATAACGTGAGCAGGGATGCTTCTTCCAATGCAGCGTGGAATACAGCATGGCAAGTAGCTAATAACGCTCGTACCCACGATAGCCTGACGCCAGAACTTGTTGATGATGTTCGGATAGCATTGCACGGGCTTGCAGCGAAAAGACTATAAGCCTCTTTCAAGATCTTGTAGCTAACCGGGCGATAAGAAGGTTAAATTCTTGCTCAGCTTTTGGTATATCACCGGCGAAGATCAGCCCCATAGGATTCTTGTTCATGCGGCAGATGATGCGAGTTCCATTCTGTTTGAGTCTAGTATCAAGCTCATAGATAGCATCACGTACGACTGAGGTGTCGAGGGAGATAGGTAGGGGGAATTTGTCGATGGTCGAAATACCTTGCTGGATGACGGTCTGCATATTGCCAATCGTTGGTTCTTTTCTGTTTGTGCCGATGATGACCATGATAGCATCGGTGTAGTTAGTCCAGCGGGGATTGCATTCGGCGAGATAGTTGGCGGGGGTCTGCTTTCTTTTGCGCTGTAATTCTACCTCGGCGGCACCCGGCAGCATGATATCGATGTTGGCGAGGCCGCGAATGGTTGAGAAATCGATGTTGCACTTCTGGGCGGTTCGCTTGAGAAGCGCGGTGAAGAAGTGCGCGGTCTGCTCTTCGTGGCGCTGTTGCAGCGTATGCAGATGGGGTGTGGCGGGCAGATAGGTGCTGGTACCGACGCAAGCCTTGCTGTCCAGCCCTTGCAACTGACCATTCCAGCGCAGAGATTCCGAGTGCCCATCGAGCAGGACGACGGAGAGGCCAGGCGAGTCGAGCATGTCGATGAAACGGCTGATCACGATTCGATTCTCTTTGAGCACATTCATCGTCGCCGCCAGACTGCTCTGCGCGGCCAGCAGTGCGGAGCGCCAATCCGGATACGCTTCAATCACATCGGCATCGCCATCGCGCACTGCAAGGACTGCATTGTCGCGCGCGTAGAGCAGACAGCTTCCGTAGTTCCCGTCTGATTCGGCGGCGCGTAAGACGATGCCTAATGGATAGGTGGAAGTGAGGCCAGCCAGGCTGTAGATCTCTTCTACGCGGGCGAGAAAGTTCCAGGCAGTGCTGGGCAGTTCGTCAAGGACCGTGACTGTATAGTCGGGCGTGCGGAACCCATCAGGCTCCATCTCGTCAGCCAGGCGGTAGAACTCGGCCTTATTTTTCAGCAGATGCACCATCGACGAGGGCAAGCCCCACATCTCGGCATCAACCATTTCCCGAACGTGCTGGCCCGCTTCTGGCACATTCACATAGGCCACGACTAACGGCCGCTCACCTGGCGCAACCTCTTCGCTCAAGGATGAAAGTGTTACCGCCCTTATCTCTTTGCCACAGAGCTGGCTGAGATAGGCCATATGCGACTCGACGGCTGGTGTTGCATCCTCGACCAGCACGCGCAGCCTTTCTGCATCAAGGGGGATGTGGCCGCAGCGCTCGCCGTAGTGCGATGCGAGTTTGGCGACGAACGCCGGATTTGAGAAGCGCAGGATACCATTGATATTATGAAAACCCACACCAACAGCGCGCTTTTCGCTGCCTGCAAACAGCGATTGATTGAGAATAGTAATAGCTTGTAGGCCCTCCCACCTGGATCTCTTCGTACAGAATGTAGTCGCAGATTGTTGCTCTAATTATAGCAGCGGGTTACGTATTGTCAATGCAATCTTTATGAATGCGTTCTCTATGCATGACATTCTTGTTGCTCACGAGCCACCTTTACGAGCAGGCGGGGACTCATTGCGCTGCTCTCTAAGGAGGTGAGCCCGTCAGCCACTCATAGCATACGATTCCCAACGCATATTGATCACTTGCTGCCCGCGGTTGACCTCGCAATTGCTCCGGAGCCATATAGAGCACCGTCCCTCCAATCCCTGGAGCCGAACTAGTCGAACTATAGGAGCCGGTAGTATGCACTGTGGTGGCGATGCCAAAATCACTGAGCAGAATAACGTCGTCGGAGCGGAAGAACATATTTTCTGGCTTCACATCTCGATGCACTAGACGCTGCTCGTGGGCATACTGTAACGCAGAGGCTACCTGCGCTGTATAGACCAGAACTGTTGGCAGAGGAATACGTGATCCCCTGGGATGCCGATCGCGCAACGTCCCTTTCGAGGCGTACTCCATCACTAAAAAAGGGGTGTCTTCACGACCTAGCCCAAAATCGAGTAGGGGCATAATATGAGGATGACGCAGGCGCATCGTACGTGCCTCATTGAGAAATCCACGTAATTGCTCGGAGTTCGTCAAACGAATATTGAGTACTTTGATGGCTACCTGACCACCATCGCGCACATGCTCGGCTAGATACACTGTGCCAAAGGTTCCTCCTCCAAGCCACCGCTGTATGCGGTAGTCACCCACCACGTCCCCAATGCGCTCCTGATGATCTTCCATAGTATTCCCTTTGACCGCTCTTTATTTCTTTCTATAGACGTCTCTAGTTTAGAGGAACAAACTCGAACGGTCAAGAGAACTAGCTAAAAAGCATAGGATGTACTCCAATTTAGCAATTTTATGAGTTGATACTAGCATGTGAATTGTGGACTGAATGTGACGTAGTACATTTACAGCTATAATTATTCTGCGCAGATAATTGCAACTGTTCTAGAGTGTTGTACACCATTTCTATGTATTGCGCTAGTCTCTCTTCAGAAGCTGACGAAGGTTTGGTACTATCATCAGTACAGGCCGTGTTTGTTCAACACGTATTTTTGTACGAGGTAGTATCTACAATGGAGAATGATGATGTCCAAAAAGAAAAATGTTCGACTATTTTTAGCAAGCGTATCTCTACTCTCAGCACTGCTCCTACTTCTGAGTGCATGTGGTGCGCAGGGAACGCCGACCAGCCAGAGTCCGGCAAATGCAAATCCGGTCAAAGGTGGCACCTGGATTGACGATATCGCAAACGAGCCAGGTTCGTTAATCCCTAATGGTGATGGCCAGACCTTCTCTGTCCTTGTGCAGACTGCCTTGTATGCGCCCCCCTTCTACGGAGACACACAGGGTCATATCACTCCTGGCATCGTTTCAGAGATTCCGACGCTGCAGAACGGTGGCATTAGCTCGGATTACAAGACATACACCTTCAAGTTACGTCCTAATCTCAAGTGGTCAGATGGTCAACCACTCAATGCCGACGATTTTGACTTTACCTGGCGCTTGTGGGTAAATCCTAAATTTGGTGCTTATAGCACAACTGGTTACAACCTGATAACCAAAGCAGATGTTTCGGCGGACAAACAGTCCATCACCTTCCATCTCAAGCAGCCCTACGCCCCATTCCTGTCGGGCTGGACCGATGGTGCGGGAGCGGCATTACCCAAGCACATCTTTGAGAAGATGGCACCTGATGCTATTCTTAAATCTAAAGAGAATCTCAACCCAAGCGTCACAAGTGGTGCATTCAAGATGAGTGAGAGCGTCCCAGGCAATCACTACACCGTCGTGCGCAACGATAACTTTTATCTCGCACCACAAGGAATGCCCTACCTGGATAAGGTCATTTTCCGACCTGTGGCAGACCAGAACACGGTTCTCAAAGATCTACAGGCCAATAATGCGACCTCGACCTGGTTTATTGATGTCAGTAAGACCAAGGCGTATCAGGCCTTGCCCAACTACAACTTTGTCACCAACCCAGTTGCTTCCAACTTCGAGTTGATCGTTATCAACTTCAAGAATCCCACGCTGGCTAACAACCAGGTCGTTCGCCAGGCGATGGCAATGGCGATCGATCACAATGCTTTGATTAAAACGGCGCGTGTCGGCCAGGCATCTCCGTTGTGTACCGATCATGGTGCCGCTACACATCCAGGATATCAGGCGGATGCTCCATGCCCGAAATTCGATCCTGCGGCGGCAAACAAATTGCTTGATGATGCTGGATGGGTTAAGGGTTCTGATGGCGTACGTGCTAAGGATGGCAAACGCTTGGAGTTCAAATATTCGACGACCAGCGGTAAACCCTGGCGGCAGGCTGATGAAGAAATTATTCAGCAGAACTTCAAAGATATTGGTATCAAGCTTAACGTTCAGAACGTGCCTGCCAGTACTTTCTTTGGCCCGTTCCTGAACAACGGTCAGCACGATCTCGCCGAGTTTGAACTTTCATGGACCTATGATCCAGACGACGATGGCTTGATCGGTTGCGACCAGATTCCCCCTCCCGGTGGGCAGGGCAGCAACTGGAGCTTCTATTGTGCCCAGGACATCCAGAAGTTGATTCTCAAAGAGCAGCAGACGGCTGATCCAGCCGTCCGGCAGGATGCCTTCAACCAGCTCCACCAGATCTACCTGACTCGCTTCCCATTCATCGTTCTGTATGGCCCAACCGATCCTGGCATTGCGAAAAAGACCACGCACAACTACCTGCCAGGTCCAATGGGTGCACAGGAAGGCGTCAACATCTGGAAGTGGTGGTGCGACGGCGGAAAATGCTAGATCACTTCTATTAAGGAAGCATTTACGCGTTTCTACATTTTTACTGCCTGTTGCACTAAGTGCAACAGGCAGTAAAAATGTAGAAACGCGTAAATGCTTCCTTAATAGAAACCAATAGCTAGCCCGCAAAGTCTAGATTTTGTGGTTGCTCCTGATCTGTCTGTGTGATATTTGTAGTGGGTACATCAGAAGAAACTTCTGCAAACTGTAGATCGCTGAGCCAGATCTGCCCACTACCCGACAGCAAAACACCAAACGCAACATTGCCGCTCTCTTGCGGCACATCCAGCACGATCTCGTACTGCTGCCAATCTGTCGTTCCTTTTATGGATCTACTCTGCATATTATCGAAGCCTAGCGTCCTGCCCTCAGAACCATCGATGCGCATCCATAGGCCAGCCCAGTTCTCAACCTCCTCAGATCGCACATAAGCCGAGAAACGCAAGCGCTTAGCGAGATAGGTATCCGCTTTGAACATCTGCATTAACGTGCCGAAGCCCTCAGCACCTGAATCTTTCGATTTGAGATACGCACTTTTCTTCTCATTAAAAACAACATCAGTATCAATACCCTGCTCATAGTCATCTGGATGATCACCCGCCATAAACCAACTCTTAATTTCCGAGCCCCGTTTTTTAGGTGCCGCCTCCCCCTGCAATTTCTCTAACGGCGAGAACTGCTGCCCCTCCCACGACCCCTTCTCCACCGCCTCATGCTCCATTTGCGTCCATAGGTCTCGCAATACAGCGCTACGCTCAATATCCTGGAATATACTTACTGACAACAGGTTGGCCGCATATGAGGCAGAGCTACTTCCATCAAGGGCCGCACACAGCTCCAACGCCTTACGAACACGAGGGCTCAACGTTATATAGATGCGATTCTGCGTATTCATCTTCGTTGCCTTTCACTATCTAAACTTTTTAGCTACTATATAGCAGCAGTATAGCATTACTAATTGTACTTTTCAATAAAAGTAGTATCAATTTTAAGGAATCGTAGTTCTGTAAGATGAGAATTTGAATTGATAGAGATCGTCATTTTTATGTTTAGACAGTATGCAGCCCTGGATGATGGGCAGAGGTATGAGGTTGTGATGAGGAGCAGCATGTGTGATTCTTGTCATAATTCCTGCACATATCTGAGGTACCTGGCACGCTCCTCTCTTGTGGGCAAGGTTGTTAGGGCTTGATACGTTTGAAGAATAGATAGCTGGCCCCTGCCCTGGCCTCCTCGATAGAAATGCTTATGGTGCCTGTCATCTCCCAATGCTCTGCACCGAGCTGGCTCAAAAATGTATTCAGGTCTATCTTCTTCCAGTTTTTGAGTTCCTGCCCATTGACGGATTTTGGGTGAAGCTCTTCATAATCGAGGATCTCTGGTGAAACGAGAACCGTCAAATATTCCCACTGAGGACTTACTGACATACTACCCTCCTTCTCTTGCTTGCGGGCTGACTCTTCACAGCGTGTAAGTTGTGTTTCCATTCGTATGCTCTCAATGAGCTGTTAAGGATGTGCAACCGCCTTCAAGCATCTATAGTGATGAGTGGCACCGAAGCAGTTAGAGATCTGCTTTGGTGCCACCTCTCTTTTAGCTAAGCGCTTGTCCCGGTGTCAGTTCGATGACGTTGACATCACTGAGGCCAAGCTTTTTCAACTCGTCGCGCAGGCCAGCAGGTGTTCCATGCAGGGCGGGGAAAGTACCATAGTGCATGGGGATGACTTGTTTGACGCCGAGCAGACGCGCTGCCAGCGCAGCTCCCTTTGGTCCCATCGTATAAAAGTCGCCGATCGGCAGCATGGCGATGTCGGGTGTGTACAACTCATGGATCAACTGCATGTCGCCAAAGGCACAAGTATCACCAGCATGATATATTTTGAAACCGTTTTCCAGTTCGATTACAAAACCGACTGGATCGCCGCCAGAGACCATCTGGCCATTGTCCTCGATGCCAGAAGAGTGAAAGGCCTGGGTCATGCTGAGTGTGATGCCATCGACATTTACGCTGCCGCCGATGTTCATGCCAATCGTGTTCTCGACACCCTTAGACCCCAGCCAGGTCGCCACCTCTACAATTGCTACTACCTGAGAATGAAACTTGCGCGCGGTGGGAATAACGTCGGCGATGTGGTCCATATGCCCGTGAGAGACTGTAATCAGATCAACCTTGTCCAACTGCTTGGCCTCGGGCGGACTCTTTGGATTCTGCTCAATCCACGGATCGATCAATATCACTTTTCCAGAAGGCGTCGTAATCTTAAACGTGGCATGACCGAGCCACATAATCTGTCCGCCATTAAGCTGTGCCATAATCATCTCTCCTTACAATTCACGCTAATCAGACGAAAATAAACTTCTACAATACGCACTTTCTACCGCCCCGACCACACCCATCATTATAAACAGTTTGCAGGGAACACGTCATGCACATCAGTCTGCTGATCCAGCGCCCACACACGTGCAATCACCCGATCCATCTCTTCAGGTAATGCCCCTTGCTGATATGCCGCCAACAGCCGCGCCTTCTCCTCAATCTCCGCCCGGCTCAACGTATTTTCCGGATCGCCTTTAGGAACATCGACGCGGGCAGTCAAATGCTGACCATCGATCGTCTCGACCTCCACCAGCCCGATCCAGCGTTCGGGATAAGCGGCATCGATCTCCGGATGCAGCACCATCTCGACCCGATCGAGAAACTGGCGGATCTTCGGGTCCTGTAAAGCCTCGTCGGTGAAATCCGTGACACTGGCATGCCCATACAGAGCGATCAGCGCGAGGACAAAGCCCATCGAAAACTTGGCCTGATGCACGGTACGCGGATCTACGACCGGACCAAGTACGTCAATAGCTGCCTGATGGACGTATACGTCTACGTGTTTGATCTGGTCGGCGCTGAGAGAATGTTCTTGCATCGCTGCGAGCAGGGCGTCCGCGGCGGGATGGGTGTGGCGGCAGGAGGCGTGGAACTTGAAGGAGGTTTCGAGGACGGTCCAGCGTTCGCCCAGACCAGCGACGAGTTTGCTGGGATCGGCGTCTCTCGACATGCCAGCGGCCATATCCTGATTTCCCTCCAAGATGTGTCGTGCGCCGGTAAATCCGTCGCGGGCAATGTAGGCAGCGAGGAGCCCATCGGCGGCAGCTTTTGCTGTATGCAGTTGCTTGGAATCAGCACCATCGCGTAGGAATTCCCAGAGACCGGCGGCCTGCGTTCCGGCTGAGCCGAGCGTGAAGAGCATGGTTGATGGATCGGCAGCAAGGATGGGCGCTACGCCTGCCGCCGCCGCCAGCGTTCCCGCCGTTCCTGTGGTGTGAAAGACCTGGTAGTGCGTGCGACCAAGAAAAGCGCCGATACGAATGCCCGTCTCGTAGCCCGCAACCGAGGCGACGATCAGATCGCGGCCGGACGCGCCCACCTGCTGGGCGGCGGCGAGGACGGCGGGAAAGACGACGGTGGCTGGATGGAAGACCGCACCATTATGCACATCGTCCTGCTCGACGACGTGCGAGGAGGCGGCATTGACGAGGGCAGCGAAGAGGGGCGAGGTGCGCCGGCGCGAGACCAGGATCTCTGAGGGACCATCCTGCGGACCCATCATGGTCGCGAACTGTTCCAGGGCGCGGGTTGGTCGAGAGTTGCGACCGGCGAGGGCAGAGGCGATCCAGTCCAGAAAGAGATCTTTGGTCCGTTCGACGACAAGAGGAGGAAGTTGTTCATAGCGAAGGTTGGCTAAAAAGTTGGCAAGCTCCTCAGTAACACCCATTGTTGTCGTTTGCTTATCTGTTTTGCTCAGCGTGCTCATTGCGCTTCTCCTGGTGTCAGGCGAACGATCTGCGGCCCTTGACCTCGCTTGTAGACCATAATTGTGCGCTTAAAGGTGATGACGGACTTTCCATCCTGATTGTACCCGGTAGTTTTTACCGTGACAATCCCAACGTTTGGACGCGACTTCGATTCTCGCTTCTCCAGCACCTCGCTCTGTGAGTAAATCGTGTCGCCTTCGAAGACAGGATTGGGGAGCCGCACCTCGTCCCAACCCAGATTGGCGAAGACGTTCTGCGAGATGTCTGTCACGCTCTGGCCCGTCACCAGTGCCAGCGTAAAGGTCGAGTCAACCAACGGCTTCCCAAACTCGGTCTGCGCCGCATAGTGATGATCGAAGTGGACGGGCGCGGTGTTCTGCGTCAACAGAGTAAACCACATATTGTCCGTCGTTATCACTGTGCGCCCTAATGGATGCTGATATACGTCGCCAACCTCAAAATCCTCAAAGAAGCGGCCACGCCAGCCCTCTTTTAGCGTCATATGCACCTCTCTTCCGACTATTCTCTTGCAATGGTGAACCAGTCCAGCGATTATACGCTAAAGTCTTTCTTGTTTAATCACGTTGTGGTTTGCGTCCAATAGTGATAAACCAGGTGATAGCATGGAAGAAACGCCCGTTTTGCATAGCCTCTTGCAGGTACAGAATCCATTGCTCTGCTTCTTCCGCTGTAACAATGCCACTACTCTGGGCAATCCTCATTCCTTCGATATAGTGGGCAACAGGACGGATCGTTTCGTAGTCCGTTGTCACGCGTGCTAACGGCTCTACCTGAACATCAAATAGACCGACATCCCGAAAGAGGGCATACAGCCGATGGGCGATATCCGGTTGACGCATGCCATCATTGCGAAAACGGAAGAAACGACGCGTTACGTCAGGATAGGGGGTATCGAGGACCTGAGTCTCATGGTCTCCTTCGGCAATAAGAATCTTGCCGCCGGGCTTAGTTACTCGCACCAACTCTGAAAGCGCGAGATGAGGATTGGGTAGGTGGATAAAGATTCTATCCGCGTAGCAGCAATCAAAAGTAGCATTCTCAAAGGGAAGATGCTGGATGTCTCCTTGCACAAAGCGAAGGGGCAGGCTTGGATCTTGAACGCGGAGCCTTGCCTCATCGATCATAATCAGGCTCAAATCCAGACCTACGACCTGACCTCCTGGAGCAACGAGTTTCGCCATCTCTTGTGCATCCTCACCAGTTCCAGTCCGAGCATCAAGCACCTGTAGGTCGGGATGCAGATCCAGTAACGCACGAACGCGCTGCTTATACTGTTGAATAAAAGGCATGGACCGTTGGACGTCCAAGATGTGAACGTAGTCAGAAGGCGTCTTTGCGTGATCAACATCAGTAAATTCGCTGCGAGGACGTTGATTGCTCATTTCATCTCCCTTCCGAAGGCTGCTATGGTCAAATCATCAGCCTACTTTTAATGCTCAACCGTATCTTTCTTTGCTGGTTTTTTGTGATCTAGATAAGAGATTACTAAATCGCATCCTCAATTCGTAACTGACCGACCTGCTCATCAGTGTAACCTAACATTCTCAAAATCAAATCAGTATGCTCGCCCAGCGCCGGAATACGCTCCATGCGTGGTTCAACGCCGTCCATCGTCACGGGTGGGCGTAAAGCCTTGAGCGGTCCGGCGGGTGAATCGACTTCGCGCCACCTCTGGCGAGCTTCCAGTTGTGGATGTTCCCAGAACTCTTGCATCGAGTTTAGATGGGCGTTGGCGATCTGAGCCTGATCCAGCCGGAGAATGACTTGCTCGCTCGTCAACTGGCTGAATACGGCATCGATTGCGGCATGGAGTGCCGCACGGTTCGCCACGCGCTTACCGTTGCTCTCGAAACGGGAATCGTCGGCAAGTTCCGGCTGCTCTAACACAATTGTGCAGAACTTTGCCCACTCGCGCTCGTTCTGGATGCCGAGGTTGACCTGTTTGCCATCTCCCGTACTAAAGGGGCCATAGGGTGCGATGGTGGCGTGACTCGCGCCACTACGGGCAGGCGATGTTCCTCCATAGGCCGTGAAGTAGGCGGGCGCGCCCATCCACTCGCCGAGAGACTCGAAGAGGGAGACTTCGAGTGCCGTCCCCTTGCCCGTCCGCTCACGCTGGTAGAGCGCGGTCAGGATGCCACTGAAGGCGTACATGCCAGCCGAGATATCGGCTATGGAAATCCCTGCTTTGGAGGGAGTTTCGGGCGTGCCGGTGATGGAGACCAGGCCAGTCTCACATTGCACAAGCAGATCGTACGCCTTCTTATCGCGGTAGGGTCCTGTGGAGCCATAGCCGGAGATATCACATACAATGAGGCGTGGGTATCTTTGAGTGAGCGATGCTGTTCCCAGGCTCATACGCTCCATCGCCCCCGGAGAAAGATTCTGGACGAACACATCGACCTCGGCCAGCAGCTTATGAATAATCTCGCTAGCTTCAGGATGTTTGAGGTTCAGTGTCAGGCTCTCTTTCGAGCGGTTGAGCCAGGCGAAGTAGCTCGACAGGCCCTGCACCGTCTCGTCGTAGCCGCGCGCAAAGTCTCCGCTACCGGGACGCTCGATCTTGATCACACGTGCTCCCAGGTCGGCTAACTGGCGCGTGGCAAAGGGGGCCGCAACCGCCTGCTCCAATGCTAGGGCGGTGATTCCTGTCAGTGGCAGCATCAAAATGACCTCGGCAGGCCAAGCATGTGCTCGGCGATATAGGACAGAATCAGATTTGTAGAGATCGGCGCGATCTGATACAGCCGCGTCTCGCGAAACTTGCGTTCGATATCATAATCGGCCGTCACGCCATAGCCGCCAAAGGTCTGTAGCGCTACATTCGCAGCCTCCCATGAGGCATCGGCGGCAAGCATTTTGGCCATATTTGCCTCGGCCCCACAGTCTTTCCCCTGATCAAACAGTTCGGCGGCGTGAAAGCGCATGAGATCGGCCGCCTCGACATGGATGTGCGCCTGTGCTATAGGAAATTGGACGCCCTGATTCTGACCGATGGGGCGGCCGAAGACGCGGCGATCTTTTGCCCGCTGGCTGGCCTGCTCGATGAACCAGCGGCCATCTCCGATACATTCGGCGGCAATCAGAATACGCTCGGCGTTCATGCCATCCAGGATGTAGCGAAACCCTTCCCCTTCAACGCCAATCAGATTCTCGGCTGGCACCACGACAGAATCAAAAGAGAGCTCGTTGGTCTCGTTATTCATCATCACCCTGATCGGCTTGACGTTCAGACCATGTCCAATCGCCTCACGCAGATCGACGAGAAAGACCGAGAGGCCATGCGATCTCTTTTTGACCTGATCGAGCGGCGTGGTGCGGGCCAGCAGAATCATCAGATCAGAGTGCTGGACGCGGGAGATATAGATCTTGCGCCCATTCACGATGTAGCGATCGCCCTGCCGCGTTGCCGTCGTCGTAATGCTCGTCGTATCGGTTCCTGCCTCTGGCTCCGTCACGCCAAACGCTTGCAGACGTAGTTCGCCGCTGGCAATCAAGGGCAGATACGCCCGCTTCTGCGCCTCCGAGCCATGTCGCAGCAGCGTCCCCATCGTATACATCTGCGCATGATACGGACCAGCATTGCCACCCGAACGATTGATCTCCTCCAGAATAATCGACGCCTCCACCACGCTCATCCCCAGCCCGCCATACTCCTGCGGAATCAAAGCTCCCAGATAGCCAGCCTTCGTCATCGCCTGCACAAACGCCTCCGGATACGCCCGCTGCTGATCCAGCTCCCGCCAATAACTATTCGGAAACTGCCGACACAGCTCGCGCACTCCACAACGGAGATCTTCAAAAGCTTCAGTGCTCATACTCGTTACTCTCCGGGTAACAGAAAAAGTCTTTATGCTTATCTACAAAAGCTACAAGCCTCCACATATCAATACTATCACAGAGAGCACACACAGTTCCTGCTTAACAGCTCTCCGAGAGCCCGCCGCTTATGCTCTTTGCCTTTTTCATCCGGCCACGCCCCGATAGCTTGCTGATTGGATCAGCCAAATCCACGCTTCAGCACTGCATACTTCTGACCAGACATATATATCAAAGGGCACTATTTAGCGATTCCACGCTTTAGCACAGCGTATTGCACTTTTCATCATTTGCACTTTTTATATATTTATACTTTCAACATACAATATGAATGATACGTCGTGCTAAAGCGCGGGTTCGCACACTGAAGCGGCGGGCTTTGGTGATATATGCGGAGAGACTAAAACAATGAACATATATTGTTCGTAAAAGAGAGGAAAGATGGAGATGCTTCCAATGGAGTCGCCCCTCTCTAAAATTTTAAGTCTGCTGATGAAGAGTTGAAGAATATTTGAGTGATATAGCTAAACAGAGGAGTCAAAGCATATGCGTATCTATCTGGCAATGGAAAAAGAACTGCTGGTGCTCAACCAGCAGAATGGGCAGTGGCAAGCGGAGCCACAGCTTACAGGAATGCTAATCACGTGCGTAACAACAGATCCACAGCGACAGGAGCGGATCTATTGTGGGACATTTGGGCGCGGCTTATGGCGCAGCGATGACGCAGGTTCTACCTGGAAGCCGATTGGCGATCCAGGTACGGCATTGGGACCGTCGAATGGCGAGGGGATTCTTTCGGCGAAGATAACGGCCGTGGCTGTGAGTCTGACAGAGCGTGCGGCTGGGTATGGAGTAGTCTATGCGGGAACTGAGCCAGGTGCCTTGTTTCGTTCTGAAGATGGCGGCAACACTTGGTGGAAAATGAAAGCACTAGGTCAGCTTCCTTCGGCTCCCACCTGGAGCTTTCCCCCGCGACCCGACACCAATCATGTGCGCTGGATTACGCCCGATCCACTCGTCGCCGGTCGTCTCTTTGTCGCGGTTGAGGCGGGCGCGCTGGTCCGCAGCCTGGACGGTGGAGAGCATTGGGAGGACCGCAAACCTGACGGGCCGTATGATACGCACACTCTAATCATGCATCCCCTAGCACCAGATCGCCTGTATTCGTCGGCAGGTGATGGCTTTGGTCGTCCTGGCAGAGGCTACAACGAGAGCCGCGATGGTGGAAACACCTGGCAGCGGCCGGATGAAGGAATGCAGTACAACTACCTCTGGAGTCTCGCGGTAGACCCGGCAGACCCGGACACAATTATTGTTTCGGGGGCCGCAAGTCCAGCCGAAGCTCATGGTGGACGTTCTGGCGTACGCTCTTTCATTTATCGCAAGCAGGGCGCAGAGTCCTGGCAGATCGCAATGGATGGCCTGCCCGAAGCGGTGGGAACAGTGGTGCCAGCGTTGACCAGCAACAAAAGTGAGCCACACGTATTCTACGCCCTCACCAACAAAGGACTCTACCGTTCGCCCGACGCTGGACTACATTGGGAAAACATCAGCGTGCCCTGGAAGCCAGAGTATCAGCGCCAACATCAGCAAGCCGTCGTCGTGAGCGAAGCATAAATAATCCCGAATAGTAGCATCACCCTCTTTCTCTACGACAAAAAGGGGTACAGAGCCCGCCGCTTCAGCACGCGAACACGCGCTTTAGCACGACGTACCCCTTTTTGTAGCAGTAAAAGAGATTATCACCAATCCTTTGGAACAAACGAGCTATGGAGAGTAAAGAAGCAAACACTCCTCTCCGCCTCTCTTCTTATCCCAACAGCATTGGCCGCAAAGAATTATCGCCACGCAGTCCCCGTCAAATGATGTAGGCCAGAGCAATCCTCTTCTTAATCAAACATGTGAATCTTCTGATGGAGAGAGGAAAGCTCACGTTGCAGCATCTCCTGTGCTTGTATGACTGTGTCCAACTGGCGCTGTGCCTCGTCGAGGCGCGCTTGCGCCTCTGCATGGGCATCTTTTGCCTGCTGAAAACGCTCATCATATTCGTGAGCCTGCTTTCGTTTTTCTGCAGCCTCAGTATTATTCTGGATGATCTGTGCCAGCAGGAGATCACGTTCCTTGCGCTTTTGTTCTTGAGCGTTCAGTTGTTCATGCAAAGGCTTTGCAATCGCGCGAATACCTCTCGCAACATCGCTGAGGGCAGCATCAACATCTCCCCACTCCGTGATTGATTTTCCACCAGAGGGGAGAGCCTGAAGCCTTGCAAGCGGAGTATCCTCCCATGAACTTGGGCGTGCGAGCACAGGAATAACGTGCAGCTTCCCCTCTTGCTGGCGTTTGAGGGCAGGATCGAGAATATCCTTCCAGGCGTGATGAGAGGCGATGAACGGAGCGCTGACGAGGGCGATGAGAATGTGTGCCTCGTTGAAGGTGGTCTGGACTGCTGGCTCCCACTCTTGAATCTCAGGATCGAGAACAGCATCCTGAGTGATCGTGATTGTCCCAGCGCGTTCCTGGGGACTGAGGGTGGTGTCTGAGCTGCTGACAGAGCGCCTGATCGGCCCTGGCAAAGCTAATGAAGACGTTCACAGAGATGGGTTGAGGAGGAAGAATGGTGCCTTGCAATGCCTCAATGAGATAGGAAGAAGCACCCGTCCCGCGAAGAAAGGACACAAGTGTAGGACTCATGCGAGGAAGGATGACCGTCTCAAAGTCGATGAAGGATGGGCCAAGATGCTCGATTGTGTCGAGTCCTTGCACTGTGGTCAGGTCCTGCCATGCGAATCTTGTCAATAACAAGTAGGCTCTGCTCAGGTCGGCTCTGAACAGGTTGGCTCTGCTCAGGTCGGCTCTGCTCAGTTTGGCTCCCATCAGGTCGGCTCCCATCAGGTCGGCTCCGCTCAGGTCGGCTCCGCTCAGGTCGGCTCTGAACAGATCGGGCTGTATCTCTGGATGCGCTTCTCTCCACTTGTTCCATGCCTCAACCCCCTGCTTGATGATCTGAAGGTGTTCCTGGGAAGCCATCTTGACTCTTTCTCCTTTTGTGGACGCTTTTTTCGAGAATGACGAGAATAATATATCATAGCCGGGGAAGATCGAGAAGTGTTGATCGGAGTGGATAAAGCATATTGATATGAAAACTATTCTTCCAACAGGTCAATTGCTTCCCGTATGAGTTCGTTTTTGTCTAATTTCAACTGTTTTTATTGCATCAGATCTTATAATGGATGAGCCGGTGTGCTTCGAGGCACGCTGGTCGGTAGAGCTCCGGCTCAAGCCCGTCTGTGCGCGATGAATGCGGCACCTCTGCTGGTAAACAGGCGTGCGAGTGGCACACTTCATTTTTGGAAATTCTCTCCGTTGCGATACGCTTCCTGCTTCACAGTCTCGCCAGAAACGATGGAAGATAAAACGATTGATGTCGCTGGTTCCCCATAAGGGACGAGCCGGTTGATCACATGCTCCAGATGAGGAATAGATGAAACAATTACTTTAAGGATGTAGCTATCCATGCCAGTGACGCGATGGCATTCTAATACTTCAGGGAATAAGGTGATAAGGTCAGTCGTTGATGGCAGGTGCATTTTTATCGAGGTCATACGGATTATTACGGTGATTGGCATCCCAATCTTTTGCGGATTTATCTTCGCTCCATAGCCAGTAATGATCCCGGCATCTTCCATTTTTCGCACGCGCTCGGCGATGGCAGGAGCAGTTAACCCAACACGCCTGCCCAACTCGTGGAAAGAGAGGCGGGCGTCCTGCTGGATCTCTCGCAGGATATGCCAGCCGATGTCATCAAGGATAGAATCACTGTGGAAAGTCATAATGCTTTTCCCTTTCTCTTCATAAAGCATTATTAGCATATCATCTTTCAATTGTTCTGTACAAATACAGCTTTCCACTTTATACTTTTCTTAACATATTGCTTTGTTAATCTTCAATCAATGCCTGCGTAGCAACAGCGATCAAGCGGTTTGGTGTCCTACATCCGTCTCAGGTGCATCGGGCCACCCCGACAACCACAAGGGATTGTCGCTACGCGTTACCCGTAACAGGAGAAAAGAAACGTGCTCTACTCTCTGGCTCAAGTCAATATCGCGCACATGATTGCTCCGCTCACTGATCCACAGATGGCTGGATTTGTGGCGCGGCTTGATGAAATTAATGCTCTGGCCGACGCCAGTCCCGGCTTTCTCTGGCGGCTACAGACGTCTGAGGGAAATGCGACCGATGTGCGAGCATATGAGGATGAACGAATTCTCTTCAACCTTTCCGTCTGGGCCTCTCTGGAAGATCTTTCCCACTACGTCTATGCGAGCGAGAGCAACCACCGCGATGTGCTCAAGCAGCGCCGCCAACGGTTTCAGCGTTTCGAAGGCCCCTACGTAGCCCTCTGGTGGATTCCCCAGGGGCATATTCCCACAGTCGAAGAGGCAAAAGAGCGCCTGGAGCATTTACGCACTTCTGGCGCTACGCCATATGCATTCTCCTTCAAACAGCCATTTCCTCCACCGACTACATCTTCCCTATCAACCTCCGTCAGCAGCATCGGTTAGAAAGGGGTGATCCCATATCCATACGGGAAGAGGGCACCAGTACAACCGTTATTCTGATTACAGGGTTCCTGCGCCACCGCCTTTGGCCACGTATAGGTCAGTTTGCCCCGGAAGCTCGCATCACCAAACAACACGTCGGTGATGCCTGCGCCTTCCGTTGAGCCAATCCAGGCGGCAACGAATGCGGAGGATTGATTCAACTGGCTGTTGATGATCATGGGACGCCCAGAGAATAACAACACGATACATTTCGTGACTCGACTGCATACGTCTGAAACCTCTGTGGCGTCGGTGTCGCTGAGTGCCAGCGTACTGCTATCGCCCTTGTCTTCGGCATATGGCGTCTCCCCAACGGCGACAATCCCGACATCCCCTGTGTAGTGTCCCCGCGTGTTCGTCCCCACGAAGTTCAGTTTCACCGAGGAGGCGAGTCCGGCTCGCTGAATAGCCTGCCACAGCGTCGTTCCCGTCGTGGTGGTTCCGCTCCCCCCTTGCCAGTTGATGGACCACCCGCCCAACTGATAGCCCAGATTATCCGCGTGATCGCCTCCGACGACCAGCGTATAGTTCCCGGTCTTCGACAGGGGCAGCACCCCTTTGTTCTTCAACAGCACCAACGACTCCCGCTCGGCCTGCCGTGAGAGCTGACGATGGGCCGCCGATCCCACGGTAGCAATATAGCTGCGATTGGTGTAGGGTTGCTTCAACAAGCCAGCCGCGAATTTGGCGGTCAGGATACGCGTGACGGCATCGTTGATGCGGGAAATCGCAATGTGCCCTGCCTTGATTTCGCTATCGAGCGTGCTGATGAAGGTTTTGTAATCATCAGGAACCATCACCATGTCGATACCAGCGTTAATCGCGGTGCGCACATTGTCGCTGTAGTCCGACGAGATCTGGTCGATCGCTTGCCAATCCGAGACCACGAAGCCCTGGAACCCTAAACCAGGAGTCCCGTACTTGTCGGTTCCCGTGCCTTTCAGTTTCTCTGTGACAAGATGGTGGTTGGCATGATCTTTGAGTCCATTCCAACTACTGTAGGAGATCATGACCGAGCCGACCTTGTTCGCGACGGCCGAGCGATAGGGTGGGAGATCAATGCTATCCAATTGCTGCTCGGAAATTCGAGCATCCCCTTCGTTAAGGAAAGGATTACCGGTGCCCCAGGCAGTATGACCGTCACCGATAAAGTGTTTGGCAGTTGCCAGAATATTGGTGGGTCCCAGCTCGCCGTTCTTCCCCTGGAAGCCGACGATGGCAGCCGCACCATCGGTGGCATTGTCGGAGGGAACCTCGCTATACCCCTCGTAAGTGCGTCCCCAGCGAATATCTTGTGGCGTACATTCACACGGAGCAAACGTCCAGCGAACACCCGTCCCCAGCACCTCGTCACGGGTTGCCTGCTCTACTTGCGTGATCAGTGCCGGATCGTGCATCGCGCCCAACCCGATGTTCTGTGGAAAGAGCGTTGCTCCATACACGTTGTTGTGTCCGTGTACCGCATCAGCCCCGTAGAGGAGAGGAAGCTTTAAGCGGGTCTGGAGCGCGTAGCTCTGGAAGGTGTCGACCATATCCGCCCACTGAGGAGCGGTGCCGCCCGGCCCCTGCGGACCACTCCCGCCACCACTCAACACAGATCCAATGAAATAGGTCGTAATATCCTGGATCGAGTTGCCTAGCCTGGTGAAAGCATTGTTCTCCACCTGAGTCATCTGTCCCTCTTTTTCAGCCAGGGTCATTTTCGAGACACAGTCATCAGGCGACGTGCATCCATAGGACGTGGGAGTGGCAAAGCGCGGTAGTGTTGGAGTGTTTGCCGTGCAGGCGAACAAGACGGATTGCATGATCATCAGCAGCAGCAGAGGCAGGGCGGTTGAGGCGAGGCGTTTAGTGCTGTAGCTTCCGAGAGATTTTTGAAAGAAGTGCTTGTCGGTAAGCATTCCTGCCGCCTTTCCTTAGAAGATTTATTCCATTAACGTTTCGCGCGGAAGGGCATAAGGTTTCCTCCCTTAGCACATTGAGACACACTTCTTCTATATTCCGCCAGTTTTTCCTTTCCAACTGACCACTGTAAGAGCAGCACAGATGTATCAGTAGCATGAACAAGAAAACTAATGCTTCATCCCTCTAAGGGTGAGTTCCCTCGATATGTTCCAATCCCCAGTGGACGATCGCTTCTAAAACTGGCCCAAGTGTGCAACCACGTTCGGTCAACCTATAGCTCATACGATGAGGATGAGAGCCATAGGGCTCTTTGGTGATAAGCTCAAGTTGCTCAAGCCGCTTGAGGCGATCTGCAAGGATGTTGGTAGAAATCTTTTCGTCCGACTCCAAAAATTCTTCAAAGCGCTGCTTGCCCACAAAGTACATATCACGAATAATGAGCAACGTCCAACGATCACCAATTTCATCGAGCGTATTGGCAATAGGACAGGTAGAACGTTTCTGATCCATGTAGCTTCCCTCCCCAAACATTGTTTTGTAACCCCTTGACTTGCATTCTGCAATCTATTATACTACACCATAGATTACTTGCAAAATGCAAGTTAAAGAATTGACTATTTCACAATGAGACGAAAGGCATTCTCACTATGGCTACGCAGACCGTTCAAGAATTGTTTGACCGAGAGGCAATCAAAGAAGTTCGCGCTCGCTTTGCTCAAGCGTTAGACTTCAAGGATTGGACCCTTTTTGAGAGTCTCCTCCTAGAGGAGCTTGATACCGATTACGCAGACTTCGGAATTCCTGCTCAGAAAATGCATCGAGAGGATTTGAGCAAGATTTTTCGGTTCGCTTTTAGTAAAGAGGGGTTACGAACACAACATATTATCTCTAATTTTCGTATCACGGTCACAGGTGACACGGCACAATGCATCTCTCATTTTCTCGGTCAGCACTACATTCAGGGATTTGAGGGAGGCGATGAGTTCTTCCTCAAAGCGCAGTATACTGATCAACTTGTACGGACAGAAGATGGCTGGAAGATCGGCGCATTGACATTTACTGTCTTCTATATGTCGGGTAATCGTGCTCTTATAGAGCCTTAGCTTCAACCAGTGAAGCCGACGATAAGAGCTTTCTAGAAGAGAACATATGCTGCATTCCACGTCAGTTGCAGACGTTCATTGTCGCATCGATGAACGAGAGACCATTGGCAAAGGTATGCTACAGCTAAAGTTTTAATAATGTTATGTTAGCAGAACATCTCTACATAATAAATTCAAGGCAACAAAAAAGGAACATGACACTCATGCATGTAGGGGTACAAATCTTTCAATTCAACGGACTCAATGTGCGGAGGGATCTCGGTGACACGCTAGGAGAGGTTGTACAGCGTGCGGAACAAGCCGGCTTCTACAGTTTTTGGGTTCCCGATCACTTTTTTCAGGTGCTCGACTTTGGGCGTCCTGAAGATGAGATGCTTGAGGCGTGGAGCACTCTGGCCTTTATCGCCGGTCGTACGAAGCGGATCAAGCTTGGCGCGATGGTCACTGGTGTGACGTATCGCTATCCAGGTGTGCTCATTAAAACAGCGACCACACTCGATGTTCTGTCGCAGGGGCGCACCTATTTCGGACTTGGGGCGGCATGGTATAAAGAGGAGCACGAGGGCCTCGGAGTGCCGTTCCCTTCGACCAGCGAGCGGTTTGAGCGCATGGAAGAGACCTTGCAGATCGCTCACCAGATGTGGGCAGGAGACGAGAAGCCCTATCATGGTAAGCACTACCAGCTTGACCATCCGCTCAACTCGCCACAATCTGTCCAGCGTCCACATCCTCCTATTGTGATTGGTGGGTCTGGTGAGCGTAAGACACTCCGACTCGTTGCGCAATATGCTGACGCCTGCAACCTCTTCGCGCTCCCGAATAACCAGGAGGAGATCAAACACAAACTGGATGTGCTACGAGCACATTGTGAGGCGGTTGGAAGACCCTACGAAGCTATCGAAAAGACGGCGATCGTTGCGCTTCCTCCCCTGAGCTCTGATGGGCGCGACAACACTATTACCTCTACCGCAGCTATCGAATACCTGAGAGAGCTGGCTGCATTGGGGATTGATCATGCCATCTTCCCCTTGCCTCCCAATAGTCCCGAACCAACATCATTTGACCTGTTTGCCACTGAGGTTATTCCTCAAGCAGAACAGTTTCAACTAGCAGTCCACTAAGGAGAACATTTATGAGTCAGAACTTAACATCCAAACCAGCCTCACAAGTCCACCACTTTACACTTGGCTCGTTTACTGGCGTCGTCATCAACGACGGCCAACTGGAATTTCCTCCGACGATTGCCGCGCCGACCGCTTCACCACAGGAACTCGATCGTGCCTTGATCGAAATCGGGCTGGTGCCTGGCAAGCCACTCATCCTTGATATGAACTTCCTGGTGGTCAACACCAGTGAACATGTGGTGCTGATCGATTCGGGTGCTGGCAACATCCTCGCGGGCTTACAGGCGGCGGGCATCGACCCGACGAGCATCGACACCGTCGTGCTCAGCCATGCACACCCCGACCTCATCGGCGGGTTGCTAGACCAGAATGGCCAGCCCAGGTTCTCGCACGCCCGCCATGTGCTTCCTCGCGTCGAGTGGGAATTCTGGTCCAGCGAACCTAAGCTGGGCGAACTGCTCGTGCCCGATGATCAGCGCGAGTGGCTCCGCTCTGCTCCGCACTCCGTGTTTCCAGCCATCCGCGACTGCCTCGACCTCATCGAGTTCGGTCAGGAGATCGTCCCCGGCATCACCACTGTGGCGGCGGTTGGCCATACTCCAGGCCAGGTCGCCATCGAAGTGAGCTCCGACGGCAAACGACTGCTATACATGGCCGATGCTATGACGCATGCCGAACTACAATTTTCTCACATCGAGTGGGTCGGTCCAGTGGACAACTGGCCCGCGCACTCCATTCTCACGCGTCGGCAACTGCTCAATTCTGCCGCTAAACCCGACACGCTGGCTATGGCCGCCCACTTCACCTTCCCTGGCATCGGTCGCGTCACCAGTGACAGCCAGACAAGCGGGTGGCACTGGGCACCTATCCAGTAGGCTACCGAACCGAGCACAGTTGCGTAGCGCGTCGTCATTGTTGTATAGCACAAAAATATCGCCTTTATAGAGAAAACAAGAAGAGAGAAGCAGAGTTCTGATGTTGCACTCGTCAGAACTCTGCTTCTTTCTTCACTTAGCATAGAACGCTAATTTTCTATTGACTATTCAATAGAAAAATGTTACCATTGATTATCCGCAAAATTACAACTAAAACATTTCTTTGAAAAACTGCGAGCTTTTCCAGTTTCGTAGATCATCACAGTATTCGATAGGCGTACGGCAAAGTTGCCGCTCAATGCGAATTGTAGTCTGTACACGTCAATGTTAGACGGGAGTACACATGAGTACGAAGACTATCCGGGATACGCGCCGCGAGGAGATTACCGCCGCCGCACGCGACCTCTTCAGTCGCAAGGGCTATCATGGGACGACGATCCCTGATATCGCACGTGCAGCAGGCATCAGCACCGGCCTCATCTACTACATTTTCCCCAGCAAAGAAGACATTTTGCTAGCATGTTGCGAAGATGCCGCAGCCATCCATCTCGACCTTTTTCAACGCACGCGCCATATTCCCAATCCACTCGAACGCTTCGATCTCATCGTACGCGAACTCTACACTTCTCTAGACCGCGGCTCAAAACAACTCATCATCGTCTACCGCGATATCTCTACCCTACAGAGGGAGACACGACAGCGCATCCTCGCTATGACCAAGCAGCTAGACGACCACTTCATAGAACTCTTTGAAGAGGGCCAACAAGCAGGCATTTTCACAAAAGACATTCCAGAACCAAGAGTCCTCGCCGCCAACGTGCTCGGCCTGGGTCATCAGTGGGCACTGCAAAAGACCTGGCACTTCGCACCGGCAATCAGCCTGGAAACATACATCGCAGCCCAGCTCGCCTACTTCCACGCACAGTTACTACCAAAAAGCTCCCAACCCGGTGGAGGTACTGATTATGAACTCTAAAGCAGAGGTGCCAATTCATTGCGCACAGACCCCGTTCACGGGGAGAATCGCTGACACCATTCAAGAAAAACACTCAACGCCACCTGTAAAGGGTAACAAATCGACCAGGCAAGCAGAGGTGCCGATTTATCGCGCACAGACCCCGTTCACGGGGAGAATCGCCGATCAGTATCCCTCAAAGCGCAAAATGTGGCTTGACAATCCCTTCCTCCAAGATTTTTTCAATCGTCAGGGATGTTTTGCGCTTCGGAGGAACCAGGGTGATACCCTCCCCATAAATGGGGCCCGTGCGCGATAAATCGGCACCTCTGCTTTGCAGAGTATTTTTTATGTATTTTTGCCTATTGCATGGTTATATCTTAACCGAGAGGAGAAAGAGCATGGATTTTAAGTTGAGCGATGAACAGAAGATGGTGCAGCAGACGGTGCGTGACTTTGTGACGCGGGAATTGGTGCCGTTAGAGGGGGATGTGCTGCGCAATGAGCGAGAGGGGAAGCCGGGGATTGAGCGAGAGCAGTTGCGGCGCTTACAGTTGAAGGCAAAGGAGATTGGTTTCTGGGGTATCAATACGCCTGAAGAGTACGGCGGAGCGAATCTAGGGCCGATCATGAGCGCGATCATTGGCATGGAGCTGGCGCACACGTTTGTTCCGTTCGCCTTCGGTGGCTCGGCGGATAATATTCTCTACTATGCGAACGAGGAGCAGAAGCAGCAATATCTAATTCCGACGATCAACGGCGAGCGGCGTTCTTGCTTCGCGATCACGGAGCCGGGGGCGGGCTCGGATGTGGCAAACATTAAGATGCCGGCGGTCAAAGACGGGAATTCATGGGTACTGAACGGTGAGAAGGTTTTTATTACCAACGGTAATGAGGCCGACTTCGCGATGGTCTTCGCCGTCACCGATCGGGAGAAGGGTGCGCACGGCGGTGTGACCTGCTTCCTGGTGGACCGCGAGATGGGCTGGCGTTCGAACTATATCCATACGATGGGCGAGTGGGGACCGGCCTCGCTCTACTTTGAGAATGTGCGCGTGCCCGAAAAGAATATTCTGGGCGAGCTAAATAAAGGCTTCAATCTGGGCATGCAGTGGATCGGGGCGGGCCGCTGGGCCATCGCCGCACGTGCCGTGGGAGCAGCCGAGCGACTCCTGCAGATGGCGCTCGACTATTCACACACCCGCGTGACCTTCGGCAAACCTATCGCCGATCGACAGGCCATCCAATGGATGATCGCCGACTCGCATGTGGAGATAGAGGCGACGCGCTGGCTCACCCTCCACGCCGCCTGGATGGCCGAGCAGGGACAGGATACGCGTCACGCGGCCTCCATAGCCAAGCTCTACGGCTCGAACATGGCGAATCGTGTGGTTGATCGCGTGCTGCAGATTCACGGCGGCATGGGCTATACCAAAGAGCTGCCAATCGAGCGCTGGTACCGCGAGCTGCGCCTGTTCCGCATCTTCGAGGGGACCGACGAGATTCAGCGCTTCATCATCTCGCGCGACCTGCTGCGCGGCTACGTCAAAGTTGGGGAGGCGTTGTAATGGTCGCCTCTCGCAAGGCGGCGATCGTTGGAGTTGCGGAATCCGATCTTGGCCGCACGCCGGGCAAGACGGTCCTGCAACTCCAGGCTCAGGCGGCGCGGGCGGCCCTCGATGACGCGGGCCTGACCTTCGAAGATGTGGACGCCCTCTTCAGCGCTGGCAACTGGGCCTGGTCAACCAATTTGATGCTCGCGGAATACCTGGGCATTCAGCCAACCTATACCGACACGACGAACATCGGTGGCTCCTCATTCGAGGCACACATCGGCCACGCAGTCGCCGCTATCCAGGCCGGACTCTTCGAGGTCGCGCTCATCACCTATGGCAGCACACAACGCTCGGATCGTGGTCGGCAACGTGGCGGCCAAACACCCCGGCTCGGCGAACAATACGAAGCGCCCTTTGGCCTGCCCACTCCTGTCGGAGCCTACGCCCTCGCCGCCACGCGCCACATGTACGAGTACGGCACGACCAGCGAGCAACTGGCCGAGGTCGCGGTTGCTACCCGCAAGTGGGCGGCGATGAATCCAAAAGCGATGATGCGCGAGCCGATCAGCATCGAAGACGTGCTTAACTCGCGTAGAGTCGCCGAGCCATTGCACCTGCTGGACTGCTGCCTCGTGACTGATGGTGGCGGAGCGGTCGTCGTGACTTCTGCTGATCGGGCCAGGGATGCGCGCAAAGAGCCGATCTGGATATTGGGACAGGGTGAGTCACACACACACAACACGATTACCAATATGCCCGATCTAGCCACGCACCAGGCAGCAATCGCGTCGGGTCATGGAGCATTTGAGCGAGCAGGACTGACACCAGCGGATATTGATGTTGCTGAGATCTATGATTCTTTTACCATCACGGTGATTATGACGCTGGAGGCGCTCGGATTCTGCGCACCCGGCGAGGGCGGCGCGTTCGTGAGTGGGCAGCGCACAGCTCCGGGTGGACCATTTCCGATGAACACGAATGGCGGTGGTCTCTCGTATTGTCACCCAGGGATGTATGGAATCTTTCTGCTGATCGAGGCGACACGGCAACTGCGGGGCGAGTGTGGTCCGCGCCAGGTAGAGGGAGCACGTATCGCCCTGGCTCACGGCACGGGCGGCGTCCTCTCATCGGCCGCCACAGTTCTTCTCGGAAAGGATGGGTAGAGCATGTCTGCATCGATGTCGCCAACTTCAATAGAGGGCGATGGCGACTCACAGATCTACTGGGAAGGAATCGCGCAAGGCAAACTGCGCATTCAGCGCTGTGATGTTTGCGCACGAAGCGTATTTTATCCCCGCTCAATCTGCCCGCACTGCCACTCCGACCAGCTCTCATGGATCGAAGCGACGGGCAAGGGAACGATCTATACCTATACCGTAGCACATCAAGCATTCGGAGCGTTCGCCGGAGAGGCACCCTTCATCGTAGCCATCGTCGAGCTAGAGGAGGGTGTACGCATGATGACGCGTATCGTTGATGCGCCTGGTGAGCGTGTGACGATTGGCGCGCAGGTGCAGGTCGGCTTTGAGACGAGTGCAGAAGGCGTCAAATTGCCGTATTTTCGATTAGTAGAATAGCAGCATATAGGCATTGGTACACAAGAATGCAAGGATTAGAGCATGTTGAAAACTGAACGTGTAACAGCAGAGCGGCTGCGTACGTTTTTTCGGCCCCGCAGCATCGCCCTGGTGGGGGCGACGGATAATTCTCGCTGGTCGATCTATACCTTTGAGAACTTGCAAAAGTGCTCGTTCGCCGGCCCGATCTATCTAATCAATCCCAACCGCGAGATCGTGCATGGCAGGCAGGCACTGAAATCACTACACGACCTGCCCGAAGAGGTGGATCTGGCCTTTATCATGGTCGCGACTCAGCGCGTCCTGAACACGGTCAAAGAGGCGGCGGCGATGGGCATCCGGCAATTTATTGTGCTAACTTCAGGCTTTAGCGAGATGGGCGAGGCCGGAGCGCAGCTTGAGCAGGAACTGGTGACGTTTGCGAGGGAGCACGATCTGCTCATCCTGGGTCCAAATGGCAACGGCTTTATCAATATTCAAGACCAGATTATTCCCTATGGCCTACCGGTTTTGCAGCCATTGGCGGCGGGACCAGTCGGCGTCGTGTTGCAGAGTGGCGCACTGGCCAGCGCGGTTCTCGCCTTCGCCCAGGCTCACGCGATCGGACTCAGCCTGCTCGTCTCGATGGGCAACGAAAGCATGCTCTCAGTGACCGATATCGTAGACTATCTGCTGGAAGACGACAGCACCCGCGTCATCGCGCTCTTTCTAGAAAGCATCCGCCATCCCGCCGAGCTACAGCGCATCGCCGCCCGCGCACGCGAACGCCACAAGGCAATCGTCGCCTTCAAAATAGGGAGCAGCGAGGCCAGTTCGCGCACTGCCCTCGCCCACACCGGCGCACTCGTCGGCAACGACATGATCAACGACGCCGCCTTTCGCAAACTCGGCATCGTGCGCGTCCACTCGCTCGAAGACCTGCTGGTGACGGCTGGCCTGATCGGCTACAGCGGTCCACTGCCCGGACGGCGGATGGGAGTCGTCACGCCTTCGGGAGGTGCATGCGATATCCTCTCCGACCTGGCCGAGAATGCTGGAATCAGCATGCCGGACTTCGCGCCTAAAACGATAGAGGGGCTGCAAGCTGTCCTACCTCCCTTCGCCACCGCCCACAATCCGCTCGACGTCACTGGCTACATCGTCGTCGATGGAACATTGCAGCAGCGCGCGCTCGAAGTCGTCGGCAGCGATCCCAACATCGACTTTATCCTCAATCTGGTCAGCATCGAGGGTGTACGCGAGGTCACGCCACCCATCCTTGAAGGCATTCTGGCACAATACGATCAGGTCGCCGCCATAGTGCGAGCGGCGCGGCATCCGGTCATACACTCCACCAACACCTGTATTGACCTCTCGCCCACCAGCCATGCCGTCGTTCAGCATACTGGACTACACTTCTGCGCGGGCATGGAGCTTGGCATGCGTGCCGTAGGCCGACTCCTCTGGTGGTCTGAATGGATCGCTCCCGGGGAAGCAAACGAGCAAACAGACATTGAGCTAATGACGCCATCCACACTTGAATACAAGGGCCACTGGTCCGAAGTGCAGGCACGGGCACTCTTGCAGCAGGCGGGCATTCCAGTTACGCCGGGCGAGCTTGTTATGTCAGCGGAGGAGGCGGTGCGGGCGGCGCAGAAGCTGGGCATGCCGGTCGCGCTCAAAGTACAGTCGGCGGCGATTCTCCATAAAAGCGATGTGGGCGGAGTCGCGCTCCACTTGAACAGCGAGGAGGCAGTGCATCATGCCTTCACCGCTATGCTAGAATTAGTGCAGGCGGCCCAACCCGATGCAGAGATCGACGGCGTTCTCGTCAGCCCCATGCGCACAGGTGGCACAGAGCTCCTGGTCGGCATCGTGCGCGATCAGCTCTGGGGGCTCGTGCTCACACTGGGACTCGGCGGCATCTGGACCGAAGCACTACGCGACACGGCCGTACGCCTGCTACCGGTGGGACGGGCAGAGATCGAAGCCATGCTCGGCGAACTACGCGGTGCGGCTCTGTTAACCGGAGGACGCGGTCGCGCCGCAGTCGACATGCAAGCCCTAAGTGATATCATTTATCGTATCAGCACTCTTGCCCAAAAACTCGGTCCCGAACTGAGTGCTCTGGAAATCAACCCATTATGGATCGACCCAGAACGGATCGAGGCGCTGGACGTGCTAGTCGAGTGGCAGGAATAAGCAAGCTCTCTGCGAAGCAGAGGTGCCGATTTATCGCGCACAGGCCCCATTTATGGGGAGGGCATCACCCTGGTTCCACGCAGCGCAAAATGTTCGCCATCTGTCGGAAAGGGATTGTTAAGCGACGTTTTGAGCTTTCGAAGCCTTTTTCTGGGCGAAGTTTTGTGCTTCGGGACGAGATGGTCAGCAATTCTCCGGATAAATCCGGTACGCGCGCGATCAATCGGTGCCTCTGCTTCGCAGGGAATTTACAAGTATTTCAGCAAATACGTGGAAGCGTAACATTAATACTATCCACATTTATTTCACAAAGGAGTAAATATTATGGTACAACTTGATGGACGTGTGGCATTCGTCACTGGAGCAGGGCGTGGCATTGGCGCAGCGACTGCCCTTCGCCTGGCGGAGGCGGGCGCGAGCATCATACTGGCAGACATCGATGTTGAGGGCTGTAAGCAGGTGGTAAGCGAGATTGAGAAGATGGACAAGAAGGCCCTGGCGGTCTCCTGCAATGTCGCGGATAGGAGGCAGGTCGAGTCGGCGATGCAGCAGGGGGTGGACCAGTTTGGAAAGCTGGACATTCTGGTGAACAATGCAGGCGTGCTGCGCGACAACCTGCTTTTCAGGATGAGCGACGATGATTGGGAGACGGTGATGAACGTCCATCTGCGCGGAGCCTTTCTATGCAGCCGAGCGGCACAGGTGTACATGGTCAAGCAGAAATACGGGCGCATCGTCTCGCTCTCCTCGACCTCCGCGCTAGGCAATCGCGGCCAGAGCAACTATTCCACCGCCAAAGCGGGCTTGCAGGGCCTGACCAAAACTCTCGCCATCGAACTTGGCCCCTTCGGCATCACCGCCAACGCCGTTGCCCCCGGCTACATCGATACCGAGATGACCCGCGCCACCTCTCAGCGTATGGGCTTCGATCCCCAGGAACGCATGGAGGCGGCGGCCAAAGAGATCCCCGTCAGACGCGTTGGGCAGCCAAGAGACGTAGCAAACGTCATCTGCTTCCTCGCCTCCGACGATGCCAGCTACGTCAGCGGCCAGGTCATCTACGTGGCCGGCGGTCCCCGTGCGTAATTGATGGTGTTTGGCTTTTACGTCCGGCGTACTGATAGCCTGCTGATTGGATCAGCCAAATCCACGCTTCAGCACTGCATACGTCTGATCGAATGAAAACGTCAAATATCATCAATAAAACGTGTAACGCTAGCCTTTGCGCTTAATATAATTTAAGCAAAAGAAAAGATAGGAGAAGCAATGTTCGATAAGAGCAAGATAGGCCATAGCTTCGCCCCCTTCACCACCGAAGTGCAGCGGAACAAGATTCACGAGCTTACCAGCGCGATCGGCGATGACAATTCGATCTATCATAGCCGAGAGGAGGCGCAGACGGCAGGCTTTCCCGATGTTCCCATCTCGCCCACGACGCCCACGACCTTCACATTCTGGGGCGCGCGGCAGCAGGGCAACAATCTGGCAAGCCTGGGCATCAACGTGGCGCGCATCCTGCACGGCGAAGAGGAATACGAGTATCTAGCCCCCATCTATCCCAACGACGTGCTGACCGGAACCACGACAGTAGTTGACGGCAAAACACGGCGCGGTAGCGACGGCTCCTCGCTGGACATCGTCACAACCGAGACCCGCTACACCAATCAGCACAACCAGCCTGTGCTCAACACGCGCTCAACGGTTGTGATTCGCGAATAATTTCAGGTGGAAGCAAACAGGCAGAAAGGAAACGGTAACGCTATGACAACACATATAAAAACAACTCCGTACTATGAGGACGTGAATATCGGCGACGAGATCCCGACCTTGACGAAAGAGCCGGTAACGCATCTGCAACTGGTGAAATACGCTGGAGCATCCGGCGATTTCAACCCATTGCACACCGATCCCAAAGTCGGCGAGATGATCGGCACCGGCGGCATCATCGCCCACGGCATGCTCATCATGGGCTTCGTCGGCCAGATGCTCAGTGACTACGTCGGACCAACGGCGCTACGCAAGTTCGGCGTTCGCTTCAAAGGCATGACCCATCTAGGCGACGTCATCACCTGCACCGGCACTCTCACCGAGAAGTACGAAGCAGATGGCGAAGCACGCATCTCAGGCAAAGTACAGGCAGCCGACCAGAACGGCGACGTTAAAGTCATTGGCACCTTCGTCACCGCTCTGCCACGCCGTAGCGCATAACAACCATCATAAACAGAGGTGCCGATTTATCGCGCACAGGCCCCGTTTACGGGGAGGACTACTGATCAGGTGCGCTATCAAAGACCATGTAGCCAGCAAAGACACCAACTATACAGCTTGATCCTAAAATATAGGAATGCTGGCTTATTACTACTTACAATAAAGAACATCATTGTAATGTACGGTCTCAGGAGGATGACTTTATCAGTTTCTCTACAAGTAGGATTTGTGAGTAATGAAAGAGCATCATTGAGTGTGTGCTTCCAACAAGGCGAGCTTTTCAGTAGCCCTCCCCGTAAACGGGGCCTGTGCACGATAAATCGGCACCTCTGTTTTTACATTTTTCACAGTTATACGTCTTTTACGTGAGCCAGCTAGCATTTTTACACTAAGCCGTACAGATAACAAAGCAACAATCAGTCTTCCGTCATCACTGTAGATGAATCACATACACATTGATACACTGTAGTGCCAATCAATTTATGTAGCTCAGGAGGATCTGAATGAACACTTTTTCTATCAGTCGTCGGCAACGCAGCCTTGAACACTATCCCAGCAATCAGCAGCGCATCTGGTATCTTGCGCTCGCCGTCATCGCGACGATCATCTTGTACTATGAGTCGTATGTCCTTCCCTCAGTTGCACCCCTTGTATTGCGTTCTTTCAGCATTACTGTACAGACCTATACGCTTATTGTACTGGCGAGCAACCTCGTCGGGGTGGTATCAGCCATCTTCGGTAGCCTCTCGGACCGGCTAGGACGCAGCAATCTCATCGTCTATGGCCTGTTAGTCACTGGCCTCGCCACACTGGCCATCTCTTTAGCGGGCACATTCGTGGTCTTCCTACTCCTGAGCCTGATCTTAGGTTTCGTCGAAGGCATTATTCTGGTCGTCACGCCCGCGTTGGTGCGTGACTTTTCGCCGCGCTTCGGACGTGCGCTGGCGATGGGCTTCTGGACCGTTGGGCCGGTAGGTGGCAGCGTCTTGGCCACAGCCGTCGCCAGCCAGACGCTCACTCTCTACGGCTCGTGGCAATCGCAGTACATCATCGCGGGCATCGTCGGGCTGATCGTCTTTGTCGTCTGTTTTTTCTATCTGCGCGAACTCTCACCCGGCCTGCGCGACCAGATCATGCATACAGCAAAGGAGAAAGAGGTCGTCGAGGCGCGTGCTACCAGCATAGATGTTGAAGGAGCCGTCAAGCATCCCTGGCGGCAGATGTTACAGCCGCGACTCATCTTCAGCGCGCTGGGCATTAGCCTCTACCTGCTCATGTACTACGCTGCCGTCGCCTTCTTTCCTCTCTACCTGAGCAGTATCTTCAAATTCTCCGTCGCCGAGGCCAACGGATTGGTCAGCATCTTCTGGGTTGTCAACGTCGTCGCCGCCATCATCATCGGCTTTATCTCCGACCGCACCCTGGTTCGCAAACCCTATATGCTGCTCGGAGCTATTGCCACGATCATCGTCACTCTGCTCTTCATCAGCCGCATCGGTCAACCCACCGGAGCGGGCTTGATGGCCGTCTTCCTCAGCCTGTTCGGAATCACGATGGCCGTTGGCTACGTCACGTGGATGGCCGCCTATACTGAGACCATCGAGGACATCAATCCTGCCCTCATCGCCACCGGTATGGCCCTGGAAGGTGCCATCCTGCGCCTCATCGTCGTCCTCTCAACGTTGGGCTTCCTCTTTGTTGTGAGAAACTCGCAGGACGGGCAACAGTGGGCGACGTGGTGGTGGGTCTGCATCGGAGGGCTGATCGTGTTCATCCCAACCATCTTCGTCGTCTCAGGCTACTGGCGAACGTCACGGGTGCGCGAGGCGGTGACGCGGCGGGAGCGGGCGGGCGAACTGAGGATCGAAACACCCTGATTCTTCCGTGATACAATCAATTTTTAACGGGAGCGGCTGCAATATGGAGTCGCTCCATTTCTGCCAACAAGAAAGACTTATACACGAACTCAGCTATAACAAAAGGGATATAGCTCTACTCATACTTGCTAGCGTAGAGCGCTTTCAGCCGATGGCGCTTCCTCTCTGCAAGCCACAAAGAAGGAACATGTCTCGTGTGTTCACCATTTTTATTCTTTATTGCAGCATTATATCATAAGCATGAAAAGATGAAAGGTCAGACCTGTTCTAAAGATGGATCGCCATCGCATTAACAGAAAGCATGTACAGCGCGACCACCAGGAGCACTCCTGCAAACAGGCGCGTTAAGATGTTTCTTCGTTTTGCCAGGACGGTGGAAAGGCGCGCTCCGACTATACCTCCCAGGATTCCCCCCAGGAGGTATTCAGCTGCAATGATCCAATTGACGTGGCCTGCTAGAGCGTAGGTGATCGCTGTTGTCGTTCCAAAGAGACCAACAGAAAGTAAGGAAGAGCCGACTGCATTCACCAATGGCATCCCCGTGGCAAATACAAGACCTGGAACGATCAGGAAGCCGCCCCCAATTCCGAAAAAACCTGCGAGCAGGCCAACGAGCGAGCTTATTGGAAGAATACGGGCAACTTGCGATCTCTCAGAGAGCTCCGGGCGGATTGATACTGCTTTTTGGGAGCGCACCATAACCAGGGCAACGCCTATCATCAAAAAGGCGAAGAGAAACAGTAAGGATTTTCCTGGAAAGAGTGTTCCTAAACGTGCACCGAGAGCTGCTCCTATTGCTCCTAGCAGTGCAAAGATGAGCGCGGGTTTCCAGCGAATAGTGTGGGCTTTCCAGTGCGGTATAAGATTGAGATACGCCGTCAATGCAACCGCAAGCGCTGTTGTTCCTAGCGCTACACGGATGTCGCGATATCCTACCAGGTAAAGCAGCAGCGGAACCGCCAGAATCGATCCTCCCCCTCCAATGAGACCGAGCGTGAAACCGACGAAGACGCCAGAAAGCACAACCAGCAGATGCTGGAGCAATGAGAGTGTTTCCATCGCCTTCCTCTAATTTCTTTTCTCGATAGTTGCGTTAGCTGTTTGCCACGCCTGGAAGCCTCCACCTAGATTGAAGATGTTGGTGCGTCCTCGCGCCTCCAACAGACTGGCTCCGATAGCCGAGCGTGTGCCTCCCTGACAGTGAATGACAACTGGTTGATCAACCGGAATATCGTCTATATGATGCAAGAGTGTGTCCAGCGGAATATTGCGGCTCGTTGGGATGAAGCCAGCGGCGTACTCATCGGGCCGACGCACATCAACAACGCTGATAGCGTTCTGTTGTAGGAGTTCTTGTAAACGTTGGACATCTATCTGCTCAATGCGTGCTAGCACCTGTCCATTGGCTTCCCGTGCGGCAATACTTTCTGGTGTCCAGAAGCCCTGGATAGTATCGAAACCGATCAATCGTAGCTGGTGCAAAGCCTCCACGATCTCTTGCTCTTCTGCAATCAAGAAGAGGGGTCGGTCAGGGGAAAGCAGCCATCCTGACCAGGTGAGAAATGGTCCCCGGAGCGGAATATTAATGGTCCCTGATATATGACCGGCTGCGTACAGTTCAGCAGGGCGAAGATCAACCACTGTCTCTCCTGCGGCTAGATGAGTATTCAGTTGCTCGCTTGAAAGGTGCTCTGGTTGGGCAAGCGAACGAAGGAGCGAAGGTCCTTGACGATTCACTCGTTTCATCGTCGCGAAGTAGGGAGGCGGTTTGGGCTGATCTTCTAGCACATCATTTACAAAGCGATCCTCCTGGGAAATAGAGAAGGCCCAGTTAAAGAGCTTCTCGTATCCGAGTGTGCTTTGTGGGACAGCCCCAAGCGCTCTTCCACAGACGCTTCCAGCCCCATGACCCGGCCAGATTTGCAGATAATCTGGAAAACTGCGGATGTGCTGCAAAGAACGAAAGAGGCTACGTGCAGCCTCCTGCATGGTCCCTGTCACTCCTGCTGCTTTTTCTAGCAGATCAGGACGGCCAACATCTCCTACGAAAAGGAAATCTCCCGTACAGATACCCATTGGTTGGTTTGCCCACGCCGTATCTGTCACCAGGAACGACACATGTTCCGGAGTGTGACCAGGAGTATGCAGCACATCAAGCCGAACATTGCCAACCAGGAAGGAATCTCCCTCGTGAAGGGGATTCACAAGAGCATCATTACTATAGGCATAGCCCCACGTATCTGATCCTGCATACGAGAGATAGAGCTTTGCACCAGTTCGAGAGGCAAGCTCGTAGGCACCAGAGACGAAATCAGCATGAATGTGCGTCTCGGTCACCGCCACAATATGCAGGCCCTCCTGGGAGGCAGCATTAAGATACTGATCGACATCCCGATTGGGATCAATAATTACCGCTTCTTTCGTCTCAGCACAGCCCAGGAGATAGCTTGCCTGGGCCAATTGCTCTTGATACAACCGTCGTAGAATCATTTCTTACCTCGTGTATACTTAGTTCTCTCTATTAGGAACAGAATGCCCTAAATAATCTTCGGCAAAGGCGGCTAGCTGAGGTGCGCTTCGACAATCAAATCCAGCAGCTTCAACTCGCTCGAAAAACTGCGATTGAGTCCAATGTTGCTGTGTTGCCTGCATAAGGAAAGCCATCAGTGCGGCCCGCCGACTACTAGCACAGCGTGTATAAACAGGACCATCTGCATCCTCGACCGTTGTGATAAACTGCTTCACCGTCTCAGAACTAAGAGTCTGCATGGAAACAGGCATATGCTTGAGAACAAGTCCTGCTTCTCTAGCCTGTGCTTCAGTAATGGTGTTTCCTTCTTGAGCAGTACACAGGTCGATGACCGTCCTGTATCCCTGTTGAGCAAACGCGTTCAATCGCTCCTGAGTCATTTCGTCTCCGATAGCAAGCTGGTCAGTAATAGATGTAAACATGTGTGTCCCTTTCTTTATATCAATATCTGTTATTAGTCTCTTGGTAAATAGAGAGACTGTGGAATGCCTTTCAATCTGTTGGATGCAAGTGAGGACGCAACGGTTACATCTCTTCTGCTATCTGAAGCAGAAATACTTAATCGATGAAAGCTCATAGAAGCATATTATCTTCTATATGAAGTTGTAACCATCATTGGAGCGGATGCATCTAAGAGGGGTGCAACTAACGTATTTGTAGAAGTCCTCTATTGATCGATTTGGCACGACTGAGAGCGCGTACGTTTATAATGAGATAAATCAAGGTATTGAGGTTCTTAACAGAACGACCGTTGTGCACTC
>JAABUQ010000200.1_pt1 | contig 132702 bp, 116 predicted proteins | sample 5560001 | NCBI WGS metagenome assembly JAABUQ01 (sample SAMN10711888, study PRJNA513371) | rock metagenome | isolation source: Antarctica rocks | place: Antarctica: Victoria Land, Finger Mt nord | collected 2015-12-18
TGTAGAAGCTTGGGGCATCGTCGCCACCGCCGATGTATCTGTCAATGATGGTTCTGCCCCCCTGATGCAACTCTCCGATTACTCCTCTTTGAACAGGATCACGTGAGTCTGGAGCACAGATCCGGGCACTAGCACCAGGGGCCATACGACCAACGGGGAATGGCTCAGAGTCTTTGCACACACCGTCTTTCCAGGCGAAGATTTGGGTCATGCCACTAGTCTCGGTCATGCCGAAACAATTTGTCACAATTTTGGAGTGAAGGATCTCAGAGCAAGCACGAGCATCAGACCCCATTACGTCGTTCGCAGCAAGCTTGATAAGACCAAGTGAGTCAGTATTCCTTGTCGACAGCAGTGGGTGGTCCGCCATGGCGTGTAGCATGCTTGGAACCAGGCACATATCTGTGCAGTGCTCTCCACCAATCGCATCGAGCGTGGCGCGAGCATCGAATGATTTATCAGGGTACACAACTGTTCCACCATGAGCCCAAGCCCAGAGCGACTCCATGACACCGGCAAGATGAAACAAGGGCATGTGATTGCATGATACTCGGGTCTCGTCAAGCGAATACATAATCTTATGTCTTACGCACATGGAAGCGACGGTTCTGTTGGAGTGGGGGCATCCTTTCGGAAGGGCAGTCGTACCACTTGTGAGTACGATGAGCACGGTGTCGTCCATGTTTTGCTCGACTGCCAAGGAATTCGAGAGGCCTGGCGTTGCGACAGCGTCATTGAATGTCGTCCATCCGGCCATTCCAACACTGCCCAAGATCAATTTGGTGCTGGTGTGGCGCACCTCTGTGGGAGCATTTCCCGAAAGTAGCTTCACAATCGACTCATCATTGGCGACCAGCGCACCGATCCTCTCCAATGCACTCAAGATATGCTGTATCTCGTTGGCTCTGCTCACAATCGCGGGATTAATAGGGACGAAAGGGCAACCCAGCCTTGCAGCGGCCCAGAAGCACAGAACCCATTCGGCACAGCTATGAACCACGACGACCAGGGCGTCGCCCTTGCTGATGCCGCTCTTGTTCAGGTACGATGCGAGACGCTCAGATGCACTCTCTAGCTGCGCATAAGTCCAGCGCAGGTAGCCTTTTTCGCTGGTGTCATGCGTGTGACCCAACGAGGGCAGTAGGTTCGATTGCTGATGGCATGATACGAGCGCAGTCCTTCCAGGGTGCTGGCGTACGGATTGGCTCAGGATCTGGTGGAGGTTTCCCGTCGGTTCTGGAATGTCGAGACCGTTATCCTCGGCAAGAGAGGGTTCATTAGGAGTATAAGAGCCTATATTGTTCTTCCCTTCTTATGGAAAGTGTGGGAATATGAGCTGATGAGACGATGCAAGCAGAGTCTTGTCGAGAAATGCAGATTGTTACCAATGATCGAAAGGCTGCAGCATTGCAAATGAAGCTTTGAAACATCCCGAGAGCGTGATGGAGACTCTCCGTTCTTTTCTAACCGCCCCGCAGTGACCTTCTGGTCCGATAGGGATCGTCAGACACAATTGCACGCTATCTGATAGGAATCGAGGGGTGATTGAATTGGTCTAGAGTGTCTGCCCGTCTGGACCATGTGTGCGGGATCTAGCAAAGTAGCTCTGACACATAGGGGTAGGAGGATCTCAGATGGAAGTAACGACTCGACGAGGAACCTCCATCGTCGGCGAGGCCGCTAACGAAGATTCCCAGGCACCGTGAGCTTACTTTACCGCCTTGTCTTCTTTTGGACAATTTACAGTGAGTCTGACCCCACTAAATCACTATATATATTGTGGCGGGCCGATGAAGGTTGTTGTTTACCGGAAGAGTGGATCTAGCCTTGAGCCACCATCGAGGGACTCAATATGAACGTGCATAGAGCTGTAAAGTAGTGGACAGGTGGAGGAGAGCTATCGTGTGCTCAGACCCCAGATCCAAGACCAAGTTGGCTATAGCGCTCCGGCTAGCTGGCCAGGGCTCAGATCTGACGAATGACGACGGTTCCCTGTCGGCACCAGGACCATCGAAGTGAAAATGTCCGAGATCCAGAGCCGCAAACGTGCAGAAGGTTGATCAACAACAGCACGCCAGTGATATTCCCGAGCGGAGGAAGACTGACTGGCCAAGCCACTCGGAGTAACAGATGAACGATGCTCGCGAAATTTCTCGCTGATTTCTGTCGCTGGAAAATGATCAGCACCTCGCGAGAAGTCCCAGCAGCCGGGCGGCAAGTGAGGCGACCAAATGCCGGCAAATCTGTCTCGGCAACTCCCGCAGCGACACCTTGGTCCCAAAGCGCGCGGGTGGCTTGTGTAATTGAACATACTCTACTGTACGGGGTAACTAGTACGTACTTGTTCTCGCAGAACCACATGTTGCAAAGCCAGCCAGTACGGAGTTTGACGCGATTGCTCCGTTTCTCCGTTTCTCCGTCTCTCCGCATTGGAGTAGGGGGACCAATGTAAGGTCGGAAGTGGGCGAATCGCTCAGGTCGCGCAAAGAGAAGGACGAGGCGCCTAGTATTGCAATCGTCGCCTGTTGTTGTACTAGTAGAGGGCGACATTATTCGAGCACGGTCTCGTCTCACGATTGAGCCAAGCCTGCAGGCAAGCCGCACAGAATTGGAGTTTTCGAGGAGCTTTAAAAACGGGGCCTGTTCCCCATGTCGACCATGGATATGACCCAAGAGCATCGAGATATGTATGATGCAGGGTTCCTTGTGGACTTGATGCCCCAGATTGGTTCCTGTCATCTGCTGCAGGGCTTGCGGGATGCTCTTGATTGCCGTCTTGAGCCTTGCAGGTAGTGACCTGTCTCTCTGGCAAGTCTGTGCGCCAGAGGCACGAAACCCTTCGGTCCTTGATGCTATCATTCGATGCCATATTGATCAGCCAGTACCTTATCGTATTGCACTTTGGTCATGGCCAGGATCTTTTCGACCGAAAATGAGAACTTCCGTCTCTTCTAAGTCTGCAGTATCGATTGGCTAGCCGGAGGGTGGATCTGATCAGGCGGCTGAACTCGTATATGGGGGTAACGGCTCTTCAGCCTGTTTTAAGATCAGAGACTATTTATAACAGAGATTTCTATACGGAAGAAGTAGCAGCCCTCACCCTATTACTTTCTATCGTCTGCTTCACCAAATTCTCCAGAATCACCTCGATCAATTCGTCAAGACCAGTCGAATAAAGGCTAGAGCTCGCTACTGCCCTCCTGAGGTTTGTGAAGCGTAACAACTCAATGGAGGTAAAGTTATTAGAAGACTCTAGGATCAAACAGAATTAGCACGACTCCCAAGTTGATACAAGAGCCTGAAAACCCGTGACCTGCAGCAAACATAAATCGTCTCTTTGAGTGTCTTTAGAGATGTTCTGCACAGGCACAGCAAATAGGTGGTGCACTCACTCAAGCGCTTCAATTCATTTATAACAATGCTATCAAGCTGGCTTAAGCACCTGCTATTGGCCTGAAACTCAAGCGGCCCAGAGCCCAACCAGCGCCGTCTCAAGTCCAGGATATTCTCAATCATGTTGTCTTGGGGTGTTCCGGGCAGTCTCCGATCCGCGCATCTGGCTAGGGAGACTACAGTCTCTTCAATAAGATCTCTGAAGTGCCTAGTGGTCTGTGGATGGAACCGTAGATAATACGGCAATTGCTCGAGATCAGCCTTGACACGATATAGATCGTCGAGCTTCCGCAGCTCCCCATGGACGCTTGAGGCCATCGCCATAATTTCTCTTTTTTGCGACCCAGCATGCGCGCAGGGTCACATCTAGGCCACCCGGCCAGCACCGGGCAAACAGTGACTGACCTCTCGGGATGCAAAATGGTCAGTCCAGCCTTGCATGTGTCGATTGGGCTGTGCCACGGTTTCAATCAGTGAGCAAATTCCGCATAAGCAGAATTAACAATTCCTAGGTAGCAAGATTGATTGTTGCGCATCCTTTCCGGTTTTCGTATTCGCAGCTCCACGACCTCATCATGCCACGTTACCCGTCCCTCAATAGACACTAGGGCCGTGCTGTTGAAACTGGTTGTAGCGCTGCGGATGCATGAATTAGGGTACTCAAAACGGTATGCTAATCTTGGCGCCAAGCATGGGCGATTGAAAAGTCCCCAAGAGCGGTTATGCTCTTTGTGTCGCCTCACCTTATCACATTCTATTCCACGTCATTGGAAGACCCCCGTTCTGAGCATGTTACTACGTTATTGCTGAATCTTAATAGATCTAAATTAATCTAAAGACAATCTGCTCGCGACTAGCTCACGAGGATTAACATCGCGGTCCTCCAGCATTGACATGCGTCAGCTACATAGGACTGGAGCATTGGAGCGAGATTAGCGATACGGCGCCGCGGATGCCTACATGTATCGTAGTAGTGGGTTTGGGGACCGCTGCAGGCTGTGCGTCAATCACGAAGCATTGGTTCTGTCGTGCCTACCGGTGCCATTACCCAGCTGATAGCAAGACGCCACGTCGCTGCAAGGACAATCTGCTTTGCGAAGTAAAGACTCTTTCCCGGCCAAGGAGTGTCATAGAAAGTTGATTGAGGACTCTGGGTTTGACATGCTCATTGCACATGCGCTTTCATGTTACAGATTAGTCCTCTCGCTCGGATCTCGGATCCCAAACCCGACAAAGTACATCGCTAGTCTGCTGCTTTCTCAACTGTGGCCGTGCTACGGTCGCTCTAGATATCTCCAGAACCACGTCATGAACCGCCATGGAAGGGTAGCAATCTTTGGGGGTTGCAGGCATCATGCCGAACGTCGGTCAGTGTCGAACAATCGTCACGGGCTTCAATCAGTCATTCGTTCTGGCCTCGTTTGGAACGGTTGCTCCCGGAGCGCCTTCGGGTCAAGGAACGTCATCTCTCTCGATCTAATCAACAGCGTGTGGTGGCTATTCAAGCTTGAACCCTAAAACTCATCGGCTAGGAGCTGGCAGTCGTCGAGCCAAAGATATCTTGGCCACTACGCTTCGCGAAGTTAAGCGTCGTGTCCGTGTGAGGAATGAGATAAATCAAGCGGGGCTGGGAAGGGCAGGGTATCGAGATCATGAGTGGAGGGAGAGCGTATACATTCGACGAGGAAGCGCCCGATCTAGCGACAATCTGTCTTACAGAGAAGCGAAGAAGCTGAGACTCGATTGGATATCGGTCTTTTATCCTAATGGCAGCCTTGCAATTCTTCGAGTTCTGGACGGGCAGCCCGATCCCTGGGGTGCAGCATGCTTGAAACTAGTGGGAGCAAGTTTCGAGCTGGATCAGCACAGTCTGCACCATCGTGACGACACATGCCTCTCGGCAAGGGCAACTCAGATAATGAAGCCAGAATCATTGATCAGAAGTTTCCATGGAGCAAATGTCGAGGATTGATCTACAGTCCGACTTAACATCGGTCGTCCTATATCACACACCAACTAGGCATCGAAGTCTGTGACTAGACTTCGAACACCCACGATGATTCCATTGCTTTGCAGAAGACGGATGTAGGTACAGGGATCGTGGTTGGCCAGGACACGCGCTTGACGCGCTAGTGATGTCCGCCGCGACGCGCGACTCGACATCAATCGTATTCCGTCACATCGATCCAAAGTGCTTCAACAAGATGAATTAGATCACTGACCTTCCTCATCACCAATATAGCTCTGTATCCCTTCTTTCACAACGTCACAAAATTGGGGTGGTAGAGCATTCACGACATCAGGCGAGGCTTCTTGGCAATCTCCTGTCGATAAGCTCGACGAAGATGCCTACATCCCCCCACCTTATTAACGAAGCGTCCTCCACCCAGGGTGGCTTGCCCATCGAGACCACCGCCACTGATGGGGACCGTAAACCTCCCAAGCAACTTTCAGACGCCCGCGCCGAATTCGACGCTTATCTTCGTGAAGGCAATGCTCCTGGTCACTTCCTAAGTGTCAATTCACCATCCGGACCTAAACGGCGACAAGATGTCAATGGCATCTCCTCCAAACAGCATGCGTATATTCAGGAACATTACCGGTGGCATGCCTCGAAACGCCGTTGGACCATGAAGAACGGAGGGCAATTAGTGACGGAGCAGAAAATCTACGACGCCATATTGAGCCACCAGCGGGTTATCGAAAATCAAGCCGGTGACGCAGTATACGAATATATGAAGACACGCTTTGAGGGCGTGCATATAAAAGATCTGAGAAAGGCACATGCTCTGTGGCAGCAGCATAATCTTGGAGACTCGGACACGAGTGATGATATTCTATGGGGTGGACAGGTAGCGACAATTGGTGAGACCATATTCACAAATATCTCTGATCCCCAGTCCTGACCTAGATTCAGTGCCACACGAAGATCCTTTGATGACTCCTGACGACTCCGATTCGGATTCGGGCTCTGAATCTGCTTCCGCATACGCAAACGAAGACAATACTACAATCGACCACAAGTCCCCCCGATCCCTATCAACGTCCAAACACAGCTATACCTTCCATCCGCGCAAACCGCACACCCTCCTGGTTGGTACTTCCGGTAACGATGGCAATGACGCTTGGCTCTCCATCACCAAGTTCTTTGGGAAGTTGAACTCATACCGATCCAATTTCTACGACCACCAAGGGATAAAGCATACAGAAGATCAACTCAACATTTTGTGGCATGATGAGTTCAGATACAGCAAATTTCCTTTGCACTACCAGAAGCAAACCCAGCGCCGGCATATCTACGCAATACTAAAAGCGCATGAGGTTCAGGTTACAGGAGAAGGAGCAAGTGGCCAAGTGTCGAAGGACGGCGCCACACGCCTGCCAAGGCAAGCCGTCACTGACGGCAACTTTGAAGCTGCGTCAGATGTGGAACCGATCCTGCATACTACGAGCAGCAAGCGCCGTCCAAGCTCTCGCAGGAAAAGCCCTGCTGTGCCCAGAAATGTATACGTCGAGTCCAGTGATGACGACCGTCCAATCATACAAGCTAAACGACTTAGACGTACCACCGTGCCAACAGATCCGGTCGCCACCCCTACTCACGAGTCCAGCAGTGAAGTCGAAGTTCTCTCCACTAGGTCAACTCGCCCTGAATGTACTGACGAGAAGACTTCCACAACGACAACGAATGTCCTTTCCTCATCCGAGATAGCCGCTACAACGCTTCTCGTGTCCGCGAGCAATCAACCCGCCCTAGCTCCGGTCCACGTCCCCTTCAGAAAGTGTCCCACTCACAAGAAGTTGTTTGAGACCCTAGACACTCTGTTCGAGGAGCTGGTCACCATGGGTTACTTGAAAGGTAAGACTGCAAGCGACTTTGATATGGTATCGGCGACATATACCTGGGTTGAAGCGAGGCAGCTCATGCGCAGAGGTAATTACGACGATTGGGAATTATTTCTCCGCACCCTTGAGAAAGCATGGAAGAAAAAGAGCAAGATTTTTGAGGAGGACGATTGCAAGATTGGCTTACTAGTACATCTCAAGGGCTAGAATAATCGGTATGTCCGAAATTTGGCATGCTTGAGATAAGCGAACGGACGAATAGACGGAAGATACTTAGCAGGGAATATCTCTGCGTCATGTGTCATGCGGATCAGTCGAAACAGGACACAGTGCCGCTGTCGTTCTCTATACAGCGTCGACGTTGTTCCATGCTAGTCAGATACCCACGTCCAGATGGGGAACTGCAGACCATCAACCCGTCAAACCTGTGGGCAACCCGCTCCTCTTGCTCTCGACTTTACCCTACGCTGACAGCAAACACATAACACATCTAAGCAAACTAGCTCCGATGCTCGAGCCCCCCTCTTGTACGCCCTCAACTCTATCGAATACTGACTTCCTGCGACCCATCTTAAATATATCAAGCTTTCTCAATCCTACCAGCCTCAGCAGGCTCCCTCATCGTCATCCGCTCTAACCCTGTAATCGATTCGCCTACCGCCCACCTTCTTCACCCACAACCCTCTTCACACACATCCCTCCCATTCTCCCGCTCCTAATTCCCACCCTCGACCGGGACGCCTCATTTCTCACCTCCGCCGTCCCCTCCGCCACAACCACACCTCCACCGCCGACGTGACGTCCTCCGCTGATCCCCTACTGCCCTCGCCCGCGCCGTCACCGACATGGATGCCCCAGAAGCCATGCTCGACAATCCTGTGCCACATAGAGTCGGCAAGTTCGGCGAGTATCCCGAGTAGGATATCTTCTATGACTTCACAATCCCGAACCTACGACTGCCCGCGTAATGATCCCACACCTTCAATTATTCGGGAAAGAGCGATGCGCTGCGCTTCCGGCGTTGTTCGTCACCTCGGACGTGAATATGAAATCAGCCGTTTGCACCGGTGTTCTTGTTGAGTGTGGCGAAAACCGCGCAGGGGGGGTTTGGTGAGGATCTTGGTCGAGGGGGATAAGAGGGTTGTGTATGTGGCATTGGTAATGGTGAACGGGGTAGCCTCGCTCGAAGTGAAGCGTAACGATCCGGAGATTAATTTAGGGAAGGTTTGAGAGCTGTATGAGCCGGAAAAGGGGAAGTGGGAAGTCGAGGTGAGATGTAGATGGTGCGAAACCGTCGTCGCGAGGTGTATTTCGCGCCGGAATCTCATCGACTTAGTTGGTTTCTTTTGATTTGGAAGTCATCAAGGATTTGTTTGTAACTCTCTGGGTAGAAAATGGCTGTAAATAGTGGGTACCGTATGACCAATAGCGGCGAGTCTCCTGATCCGCATCGGTATCCACCGTAGAGGAGCTCGCGAGGTAGGACACTACCGAACTGGTATGGGAATTCATATCTCACTAGAGTCTGGCAGGATGAGAAGAGCTGGGCTATCTCTGGGATGCACACTGAGCTGAGATGAGATGCTTTAGACCTGGTATCGGTTTTTAGATATGTTCTACGAGCAGTTGGCTTCATGGTAGAGCGAGTCTGATGGTCATCTTATAGGTGGATGCATGGTTTGCTGCTAATTCGGCGTTTGAGGTATGTTTTAAGTCGGGCGTGTAGGAGCGCATAAGTGACAAGTGGTGATGGAGCTTCTGCAAGTGGCAGTTGATGGAAGGGTGGATGCTATTCTTTGCTAAGGCTTGATTGATGGGGATAGCGGATGGGTTGTACTCTTGATTTTGAAATCAGGAAATAAGCTGCTGTAGAAGTTTGGTAAGGAATATGTTAGGGAAGTGGATAAGGCATATGATCTGTCGGATGAAGAGAATTGTTGCATCCTATAGAAGATAAGATTTATATGATCTATCGCTGGGAAGTGGTGTAATCTATTAAGGTGACCGGAGATTTGGCCGGTCAGACAGAATCGAATATTGTTAATGACTGGCTCCATCATGCGCTGACTGCTGCAATGCTGTCCCTTCGCTGGTCTATAATGGCCTCTTTCATAAACGGACTGCGAGATCTGATCTCCTTCCCCCACTGGAGGACCGCAAACGGGGTAGCCACGAGTGCCAAAGACACGAACGCGAGGAGCGAGCTCGCCCATTGATATCCGAGACCACTATACATGGCCGTCGCAGCAAGAGGGAGAAAAGCGAGGGAAGTGTTCTCAACCAAGCCAACAGCCCCAAGAGCGCTCGCCGCATACTTGCTGTATGCATCGATCAGATAGTTGGCAATGCTCACCACGACCGCGGTGGTTCCGAATCCCACCATCGCCAAGCCGACGGTCGGTGCCATCCAATGTATGGTGGAGTATGATGTCCATCCATACATGAACATGCCGCCGGTGACACCAAAGAATCCGCCAATGACTGATGCATACAGCCTCGCCTCAGGGATAGGTGTACCTGGCGCCTCGGTATTCCGGGCAGCAGATGCGTAATACCAGCGGTTGGTGAACACGCAAAGTCCACAGCCAAGGACTTCCCCAATGACAATGGCAACTTGGACATATCCCGCTTGTAAGGCGTTCCAACCGTAGAGCTCTCCATACACTTGCTCGACAGATTGAGTGAAGAGGTAAATTGTTCCAAGGCTGAAGGCGGCCCAGAGAGTAGCAACAAAGACCACCGGTTCCGTGCAGAGCATATAAAGAGGCCGTTGCACGCTCTTGATGACGACCTGATACAAGGGTGTATGACTATGCTCCTCTACCGTGTACGCCTTCTTCCCCTCGCGGCGCAATTGTTTGGCCTTGGCTAGCAAGATAGCCGAACCACGGGACTCGGGAAGACCGATGATGAAGATGGGGAAAAAGGCGCCGGTCCAGATCAATTCGATGTACCCAATCCAACGCCAAGAAAGGAACTGAATTATAGAGGAACCGATCACTGGGCCCATGCTCGTAGAAACAAGATATGTCGTGACGTAAAGACTGATCGGTACACTCCGGGCTCGATCTCCCTGAAAAACATTCGATATGATGCCAGCGACGGCATTACTTAGAAGCTGAACACACCCACCGCTAAAGAATCGGGCCACGATAAGTGTTGCAAAGTTTTGAGCCAGGCCGATTGGGATCAGAAGGCAGACGAAGCAGAGATAAGTGATGAGAAACACGGGTCGAACGCCGAAATCCTCCATAGCAGGAAACAAGATAAGAGGGAACAGCGCGCCCCCTACCCCCCAGGACGCGATCGGCCAGTAGGAGTGAGGAAATGTCGCATCGGAGATGTGGAATTCCTCATTGATGGGCTTGTGAGCGACGGAGATGATGGTACCATTCATAGATGAAACGAAGCTCGCAAAAAGACCAAGTCCGATTGCCCACCATTTCTTCCGTATAGGCCAATTGAACGGATCTCGTGGATCGTCTGGTCCTTCCCAAGTAACAATCACAATGTCTGGACTATGGCATCGCCCTGCGTTCCACGATTAGTCGGAATTAAGTCAAGAGCTCTCGGGCATATGTAGACTAACGTTCGGTATGAGAGTCCGATGCCGGATGCTTAGCGGCTATGAATTCATCCATTACGATCGACAGGCTTCCAAGACTACTTGTAGAGAATTTAAGAGATAGGTAGCTAGAGAATAGAAAGAGATCTCTTGATTTCTCGGACTCTTAACATGGTAGTATTCTAGATTAGAAGGTATATTGTTGCCATCAAAATCAAATTCAACCTATCATCAGTCTAGAAAATCGTACCGTTCTAGTGCGAAGAAATATTCCAGTCATGTTGGGGATCAATGGATCTACCGTAGATGTTATTGGTAAAGTGGTTGGATTGCGTATGTCTAAGGTGCCTGGGGCAGACTATATGGGCAAGTCGGCCGGGTATGCGGACCTGGGGCCAGCACTAAGCCTTATTAGGCAGGAGTGCCGACAGGCTCTTATGCATGCATGGGAATCCACAGCAATTTATTGGTATTTGAAACTTATAAATTACCCAAATGGATCATGCAAAGAGATGAAAATAAGACCACACCTAAGGAATTACTTTACACACATTATCCAGAATGTTGCCCATATATTATCTTGTCTTTGCAGCAAAATAACTGCTTGAGACCAAATCTAATTTTTAGTATTAATGATTGTCAATGCTCTTCAAGAATCTTGAGGTTAGATAATTCCTACTGTCAAATCAGCTGAATGACTCATTGTATGACAGGTTCAACAAGAAGTTGCAGATCAAGGCTTGACAACAGTAAGTGATCAGAGGTAGAGATTGAGTCTCGACAGGGTGGTGTTGCGCAAAAATCTAGATGGTGTGTGACCAAGGTAGGGTGTTTTTACGGTGCGGTTACCTATGACGATGAGATTCGCCCTGAATAGTAGTCGTTCTCGAGTAGAAATGGACTTTCAATAGATCAATAAAGTGCGGCCTCCAGAGAAAACCCTCAGAATGCCGTGTCCGCGTGAATGCCTTCGCGGCACAAATGTAACAGCGGGTCTGAGCCAGTTTCTGTAGCGTAGTACGACCAAACAAATTTCAAAGCACAATTCTGATCAAGAAAACAGCGAATCAGAAAGGTTTTATCGGAACATATTCCTTGTATGGAGAGGAGCATAATTCACTTGCAAGCCTTGCAGGGCACAGCGTCAGCTGGAACGCTCTTTAGTTCCTTTCTCGAGAATCCGAAAGGTGCTCATCTCAACGGCTGATTAAGCATTCGAGGCGTCTGAGCCTGGTAACCATGAGTAGTGGTTTAAGATCAGAGACGTAACGTTTTGAGGATCACAACATGGTGCCAAAATCGGAAGAAGTCAAGGACAACGGGAGGGAAGGGAAGATTTCATGAGTAGGAGAGGCTTGTATTTGATTACCGCGAGTAAAAGATATAATGGAAAGTGTTGAAAATTAATTGTAGCAGACCGGCGCCCACGCGTGCCAGCGCACGGGCTGTTGAGGATCGAATTGGTATCAAACGGAAGACCTTACGACGTTTGCCGTAGCTCAGATTGGGGACGAGAAGTTCGCTTGGGCAAAAGAGTGCAGTGTCACGAGCTGAGTGCGTTCGAGATCGTTGGACTCACTTTCTGCGAGCTTCTGCTTCAGCCCGCCATCGGGCAGATGTGCTCTCCTGGCTCGCACTCCTCGCAGTTTTGTACCACACACACCTCACATCCTCTGACATCGGCTTCAACCGCGTTTCCACATCTTGAACAGAAGCCTAGTTGTAGGTCTTGACTCTGCAGGTAAGCCGAGGTTTCTTTGCGATGGGGTATGCTGCCGGTGCCGAAAAGCTTCAAGTGGAGCTGATCCTCCGACGCCATGACGAGGTCCATAACAGGAAGCCAACGAACGTATTTGCCGGCTTGGGCGCCCATGACAGGGGATGAGAAGCGAGCATTGTCGTGACCTCGGAGGACGATAAGACTGTGTAGGCCAGCGATACGGTGTTTTCTGATGCCATCAGAGACCAGTATACTTCGAAGTAGTCGCCCAATCTCAATGGCTCGCTGTGGCCATTGCTCTTTTTTGGCCAGTACAAGGGTTCCCCAAGAAATCAAAAGGTCCGCAGCCTGTGCCATCTCCGTGAAGCGCTCTTGCCACTCGAGGATAGTGAACAGGCGGCTTTCGTCATTGTTGATACCCAACCTTTTGATATTGATGCCGCGCCACTCTATCGCGATCCCATTCGTTCTGATGGCCTTACCAAACAGAACAAGATCAGGAAGCCCGTGCTTCGAGTATTGTGGTAACTGGTAAGCAAATGGCGCACCACAACGTATTGATGTAAGAGCTTCGTCGACAATAAGAATCAACTGGTACCTCTCACAAACCTTCAACAGATTCTTCCATACACTCTCACTAACGACGTTACCCTCGCGAGCATTGACTATCTCCGTGATCAGCGCGACACAACCTAGGCTCTTCGCCGCTTTCACCTGTGCATCGATCTTAGCGGCGTTGTTAGTTTTGATGATAACGGGCCGAAGTCCATTTGCCACCGGGCGGACGGTATCTACAACTGCGTTATATGCTAAAGATCCGTACGCAGCCCCATAGGAGCCCTCTGTTACAGCAACACGAGGATTGGTTCTAGCTTCTTCATTGAAGATCGAACTATCGCAGGATGGAGAAGCACGATGGGTAAGGTGGCCAATCAGGCTTGTCAGGAGCGCAGGGTTCGAAGCGTCACTCACATGACCATGCAGACTGATCGCCTCCGCTGTAAAAAAAATTCGAAATGCGTTACGATACTGATCGCCTATGTCGTGTATGCGGTATTGGAGTAACGTCGGGTTTTGTCCAAGCAGCTGCCAATACTGTGAAATCTTCGTATCGACTGCTCTCGACATCAGATTTTTGCGAGTTAGAAAAGAAACGAAGCCGTGATGTAAGTCGAGATCAGGATACTCTTCTGGATGGCTTCTTCTGCGCCCAGCGCTCAAGCTTTCCATTTGGTCTTGAGGGCTATCCTGGGCACGTTGTCGCGGAATTGAGCGGAGACTGTATGGAATCTGGCTCTTGTTTTTGGATACTTTGGACCTTGTGGACCTTGTCGCCATGTTCCGACTGGTATTGGTCTTGCACACCGACCTGGTGCTTGGGCCCGCCCTGCGCTCCTGTCGCGTTTGCATATTCTTTTTAGTTACAGAGGCGTATTTGCCTTCCTTTTAGAACGATATCGTGCGAACGTCGAGCTAGATAGCTTTCTTCGCTTCGGTCCAAGCTTACGATATAAAGTGGGAAACTAGAGATTACCAAAGAGAAGTTCCCACTGTACTCGCATTCGAGGGTGAAGCTGATTAGACGCCATATGAGACAAAGAAATTTGTAAATTGTTAACTTTGTCTCAAATTCTTGGTCCGTTGCTTCCCTTTAGGTTCCCTTGTTATCTCGCGAGGGAGACAAAGGATTGGAGCAACATGGCGATGGACGTTGGCAGGTAAGGCTCCAATTCCTAGATAGTGGTTGACGAGTTGGACCATGTTCAATGCTTTCAAAGTCACCCCAGATTCAGTGTTTCGTGCTACACTAACAAGCAGTCTCCTTGGTACAAACTTTGCCATTTGTTGATCCGCTAGCGGCGAGAGTCGACTAAATTTATACTGCCACTGTTCTTGTAGTATCGTTCAGCAAAGTGACGCTATCCAGCAGAGCCGCCGGAACAAGGCTGTTATACTCGAGGGTCTCCTGTGAATCAGAAACACCATGCTGGAAAGCTTTCCCATGTTCGAATTCAGATGACAGCACGTCACCCTTAGCGAGGTAAACTATTCCATGGTATGACAGACCCCTATGGTTTGATCAAGGTGTCGATGAACTGTTTTCATGTTGGAGGAATTCATTTCCTTTGATGAAGTGTGAATCTCAATCAGGATTCATCAATTATTTAAGTCGTAAGACTCATCCTCGGTCGTATATATAAGGTTACTCATCATCTTAATTGTCAGTCAGATCGCCAGAGACTGGGCTCAAAAACAGGAACCAGACCAGAACAGTCCTGAGACCAGCGGCTGTAGACATGTCGATTCGACGGCGCACCGCAGCAGAAAACATAGCAGAGTTTGGGGGGCCTCATCGAGTCACCGAGGAAGTCATCACACGAAGACTTAAAATTGCATCCCGGGAAGATTCTATTCGCCAACTGCAACGATGCCAGCTTGACGAGCTTCCGGACAACGAGTTCGACCGCACCTGTGCCATTTGTCTCGTCAAATATGGCAGCATACCGGATGCTTCTAGCTCAGAAGATTTGTCACAGTTGCAACCAGAAGAAGTGGTCAAGCTGCTGTGCTGCAAGAAGTCGGTGGGTGAGCAGTGTTTCAGACAATGTATTGGCATTCAGTGCCCCTTTTGCCGCGCCATTATGGTCAAGATCATAGTTCCTCAGGACAGAGCGGAGGATATGCGGTGATGGATATGCTTTCTTATTCGGCATCATGGACGACAGAGAGCCGCCGTGATGTACGATCAGATCGTATCGCTCAACACCGCTGCTATCGAAGAAGACATTGAGTTAGCCGTCCGCCTCAACAAAAATGCGGAAACAGCTGGTTTGCGCGAGCGGCTAGAACGTTACCATCGCGCATAACAGAACGAGCTCGATATAAAGGGTCGCGAGTACTATGCCAGACGCAACTATGTTTACGTCCAAGATATGTCTGATCAGCAGCGAGTCACCAACGTCATAGCCGCATCCGTCATCAACATCATACATGAAGCACTGAGCGATCCTGTGCTGTCCAACTTGGCCGCTGAACAGATCACGAATGCCGACCTCAGAGCTTATATGTCCGATGAAGAGTATGGTCCGTACGGTTGCGAAGAAAACTACCGTCTTCCCAGCCTGGCTTAGACGCAAACGGAAGTGACTTGGTTGTGGAGTATTTGATAGAGTATTAGTCTGGGCATTCCGATAGGTGGGAAGGAGAGACGGCATACATTGGCAAAGCTGGACTTGAGCAATACAAAGCATGTACCGACTGAGATCTGACAGCCTTATGCGGTAAGCTGCTGAGAGAAAGCTATGTGATAGGAGTACTTCGAAGTAAAGAGCTCAAGCTGCTGGGAGGGCTTCCATTCGGTTGGCATCGGTGAATCCAATGAAGTTACCTTAATTAGTCATCGGAAACTCAGAACGAGTTCCTTGGCATACTGACTACCTTAAGACGAAGATGGGTTTCATTGAGCCTTAACGCTTGGCGAGCGCGTGACGTCATTGTAATTCCAATATGATTGTTTTCCGAGTGTTTGGACTTCACAACTCCAATAATCCTGCTCTTCAACTCTTTATCTCAACCATCTGTGCTCTTAGCATCTTATATAACTGCTCATGCGATTGTCCTGCACATCTCCCTCTTTATCTTTCACCATTATGGACCCAAACACCTGCACCCGAGAAGACTTCACCCAAGCCCTCACCAGCCCCGATCTCCCCTCTGACGCAGCCGAAAAATGGACCGAACTCGCCGAGAAATTACGCGGTCTCCTGAATAAGCTCGCATACCACCCAGCCATGGCCTCAAATCTACAACAGACCTACATGACGCCCGCAGCCTCCAAGAACAAGATCTACTTCACGTGGGATTTCGTGGGGCGGACACTGGTAAGTCGTCCCTGAGAATCTGCACAAAGTCCTGTTGTACAAGGTATCGAGAAACCACCGCTAGGCTAACAGTGGTGGATTTTGCAGGGTTATGTCTACAAAGTTGACCCCTCGCTCAAGGATCTGTCCGCCTCGGACACAGAAATGTGGGAGGATGCGACTGGAAGAGCTTTCTTCACGAAGATGCTGATCACGGATCAAAAGAAGGGGACGTTGGACCAGATGGTCGAGTCGACTTATGGAAAGCAGGCTGGGCAGCCTCCGGAGTTTGGTGAGGAGATCATGGAGATTGCGAGGTCGTTTTGAGAATCGGCTATGGGTGGTTGTCCAATAGTCTTATTCACATCTCTTGAGTGGTCATGCGATTTAGGTAAAGAGCAGCCGCAGCATAGTCGTAATGTGCCCGAGCGCAACCTGAAAGAATCTATGCTGATGATCCCGGCAGCAGCAGCTACATCTTTGCTAAAGCAGTTCATGATAAGGAAAGTGAATTTCGAAAGAGGCAACGGAACACAGCTATGACAAGAAGTTTGTGACGTGGAAATGAGGGTGGAGGAAGTTGAACTAACAGAAGATACTGATTTCTAGGCTAGCAGACAATGGCTGGCTGATATCCATGGGGCTTGACAAAAAGCTGATATTTGTGAAATTATTGTCTTGGGCGATGAAGAGGGCCTCCGCTAAATAATGAAGCTGCAGAGATACATCCATGCTACAGCCGGCACAGCTACCAGAAAAACAAGAGGAATATCTGAGCGAAGATGCTCATGGCTTCCTTTACCAGACCCCTGCCCCTGCAAGCGCAGTCCAGTATGAGACCAGTCTCATGGCTATCTCAGAGACCGGAGTTACCGATCACTTTTAGAATTGCTGATGAAGGCGCAGATTGATAAGATCATCGCGGGCTAACACGTTCCAACCGGACTCCAACCACAGCTCTGGCAGCAGATCGAGACAAAGCCATACGCTAGTCAGGGTAGGCTGGTACTCATGCAATTGCTGAAACTCCAGCGGTCTACATTTTTACCGCCTACACGTCATGTTGCGCGCCATTGGAGTGGTGACGCGCTGCAGAAACAGCCGTTCTATGCAGATTCTGCTCATTGCGAGGACATTGTCATTCACTGCTTGCCCTGGAGATGTATGCGCTCAGCAGGAACTGGCGATACCTCGATCTGGCTGGTCTTGCATATAAGGACCCAGATCTGTGAGATAGCCGCGAATCCGGAAAGGTCCACAGTGGCTTGCTGTCGACAATGCGTCAACAGGCTGGTGGCTCGCACAAGCTTTGCGGGCACCTGTCGCAAGATGTTGAGAAATCGCGAAGCTTTCAGCTAATGTTACATGCGGGCTACTAAGCACCCTAACATCAACATTGGTATCGTCGCTAAGAAGCGCGGTTAGGGATCCTCTTGCTTGCGCGGCCAGGCAATTTGAAGTGTACCACTAAGGGTGACTCGCATTGAGAAATCTGCTGGACCACCGGTGGTTTCTACCTTGCCGGGGAATAAGAAAGTTCCTTTGGATGGGATCTACATGGCAATTCTGGAACTCTGACAGCCTGGTAGACGGAAAGCCTAACTGTTCGCTCATTTTTCCTCCATCAGATTCGCGAGCGCGTTTATCCAAGTCAGTACATCTAGAACTGTTCTCTGCTCGGCTTTCATTTAAGATCTTCTTTTTCTATCATATGTCAAGCTCACAAGGTCTATCATCCACGGCTACTTTTGCCTTCCTCCAGCTATGTTTCTCCCTACATACCTCACCTTGTTATTCTCCTTCCTTGTCCACGCTTCCCCAGCCCATCACAGAGCTGATACGCTCAGAAGTCTGGTAACTAGACACCATCATTCGACCAAGCAGGAGGAAGCCAAGCGACAAGGCTATCCCGTTCTTCGAGCGTCTTTCACATCCAATCCCACCTGCGGCGCCTCGATATCATGCAACGCGGGCACAGACAGCAATTACACCGGTATTGGGGGTATTGGCGCAGCAGCCGTCAACAGCATGCTCTTCGGAGGACCACCGGGAGTTCACGATGGATCAGGCGGCTACTCAAACGTTAACGGCGTCGGCCCTTCGTGCGGAACCTGCTGGACCCTGACTCCGGGCTATGACTATTATGAGAGCAACGGCATGTCTGTTGGGCAGACAGTAGTCAAAATCAACGACGCCTGCGCTGACCCTGGCTATTGCGATCAGTGCGTGGAGCGTCCGCTCAATACAGGGCCGCTCTTTGGCATCCAACCGAGCGGCATGTTCAATGGACAAGTTCATTTCGATCTGTGCGAGGCTACAGGAGTCGCGCAAGCTTTCTTTGGTCAGATTGGGACTGGAGTCGCAATCGGTGCTGCACAGTAAAACCCTGATTGTTCTGGCCTTACGGATGGACAATTCGGCGCGTCGACGGGGACGAAGCTCGCCCTGCCTTTTTGAGGGAGAAGAACGTAGGATAACAAGAAATGCTTGATACATACTAGAAGCAGGCTCTCCCAGATTCTAAAGCTCGCAGTCAGTCAGAAGCATTCGAGGGTCACTTCGCGTCTGGCTAAGACGTGAACCAATCAAGGTATGTGTGGGTCTGCAGTACATGTTAAACATGGTCATGGAGGCCAGCTTGCCCTGCTTACCAATTCACGAAAAAATTGTAAACTACAAGAGGCGATCAGAAGACCTGGGAAAGAGCGGCAAGCGTACGACAAAACCACCTCTCGACATATACATGCTACACGCTTTGCGAGTCTGTTCCCTTACCACATCCATCACTTCCACTAGACAAACAAACCGTCTAGCCGAATGAATTCATCTCACTCCTTGTGTAGACCGCGCCTGGGTATATTGTGCGCCTTGAGAAACTGAACCATACTCCATGCCCTGAATGTTCTAGAGCTCAGTGATCAATTTGCAACGAAGGTGCTGTCTCATGATCTCATGGACAGTCCTCCATCGCAAATCGTGGCCACGCTCCTTCTTTTTATCGTCGTTGCCAAATGTATCTGACAAGAAGCTAGTCACATCGCCCAAGTTAGAAGACATACCAACGTAGAGCAGGCACGCTCACGTGATCGCGCGTTCGATCAAGGAAACCGGCCCGTTCGAACGCGCTTGCTGTGCCTTCGTCAAGTCTTTGCACGTCAACCCCACCTTAACAATAAATGTCCTCTTTGCAAAAATTTACACATACATTACTCAGCCGTTTCAGAGGCAAGTCACATTGGAACCTTCTGCGGGAAAAATCTGATAAAGTATTCGCTTCGAGACACAACATATCAATGGCACCTTATTTGCGAACCGATGGAAGCGGAGATGAGTATGGTGATGTCGATGACGACGACCTTCTGCTTGCAGAGTCCAACAGTCCGCGTTTCAACTCCCTCAACGTCAAGCGAAAGCAGCCAGAAGACTTGCTCAACAACTCAGCTCCCAAAAAAGCATGTCTCAGCGGCGATCCTAAAGCCCTTACCTTAGCAAAAGGAATCCTCAAGAAAACGTGGGGCTTTGCAGATTTTCGTTTGAAACAGCAATCGGCAATCACGCGGCTCATCCAAGGCGACAGCGCTGTCGTCATCTTCCCCACTGGAGGTGGCAAAAGCCTGGTGTATCAAGTGCCGGCATTAGCTTTCAATGACTATGATAAGCTCTCTGGTCGTAAGGCCGGAGGAGGCGTGACGCTCGTTGTGAGTCCGCTCATTGCGCTGATGAAGGTATGCTGTACCCTTTCGCCTCGATGCTTTATGCGACTGTGTCAGGGATACGAAACGTCCACCTTCTACCACAATCCTCCAATTTCCTTGCTCTTCTACACAACTCCAGACTGATCTTGTGCTACAGGATCAAGTAGATGCACTGAGAAAGCGAGGCGTTGCTGCCGCTGCACTAGACTCAACACAAAGCAGAGAGTCGTGGCTAGAGACCCACAGCAAGTTGAAGACCGGTGACCTTAAGCTACTGTAAGTCATTGATATTATTGCTCCTTCCTGGGGCGCCAGAGCTCGCTGTGGCTATAGAGTCATTCAATCACTGGCTTACATTGCTGGCGTGCTACAGATATGTGGCGCCTGAACGCCTCAACAATGAAGGTTTCGTGCAAATGATCAGCGCAACGAAGATACGTCTTATAGCAGTAGATGAAGCACATTGCATCTCTCAATGGGGACATGCCTTCCGTCCCGACTACCTGAAGAGTAGGTACAAAGAGAGTTGTTATAATTCCGAACCTAACAATCAAAATTTTAGTCGCACGGTTCGCGAAAGAGATCAATGCAGAACGAGTCCTATGTCTGACCGCAACAGTACGGAGTCCACATCGGTCCCTCAAGCTACTATGATTGTTTATTGCTGACTCAACCACAGGCAACGCCTCAAGTTGCAGACGACATCTGCAATGCCTTCGATATAGACTCACGAGCGGTTTTCCGCACCCCATCATACCGCTCGAAGTGAGCAGAATGGCAGCCGATGAGTTAAGAAGTGCTGACTGGTGCTAGCCTCCGACTTCTCGCAGAGTCTCATAACTCTGACGTGTTGAAGGCTTCAGCTTTGGTATCCTTCCTTCGTACAAATAAAGGCCCTTCCATAGTGTATGTTCAGACCCACAAGGTAAGCATGACTTCCCAGAACGCCTAGACAAGGTAGTCTATCGCTGTAGCGCTAAGAGACGCGAAAGCTGAGAATGGTGTAGCAAACAGAGATCGTTTGTGCAAATTTGAAAAGTGCCGGTTTCAATGCAAACGAGTACCACGCAGGCATGTCAAATGACGCAAGGACTGCCATACAAGACAGGTTTTTGACTTCCAAGAACTTAATCGTCAGTCTTTCCGAATTGTGCCCTGACTTCATACGGGTTCGAGCTAAAGCTATAGCTTCTCTAGATCGTTGCTACTATCGCTTTTGGAATGGGCATCGACAAATCGGACATACGGAATGTCGTTCATTATGCCATTCCTAAAAGCTTGGAGGGCTACAGTCAGGAGATCGGCCGTGCCGGGCGTGACGGTCTTCCAAGTACATGCATGACATACCTCTGCGAGGATGACTTGACCTTGATGGAGCAGTGGTCGCGTGCAGATGTTCCAAGTATGAAGAGTATCGAAGGACTTGTAGGAGAGATATTTGAGACCAACCGGTACGCTAAAAAAGGTGAAGTGATAGAACGCAATCTGAACGACGAATCAAGAGAATGGGATATCCGAGTAAGTCCACCTAGGGCTTCTACAAAGCTCAGCGGCTAGGGGGTATGACTTAAATGTCAGCCGCCTGTCTTGTCGAGACAGTTCTGAGCGCTCTGCCCCTATCTCCAGCGCTCTGCTAAGGTATCAGTGCTGACGTATCAACAGAGAAACACACTGGATAATCTGAACGCCCAGCTTGAGCTTAGATTCGAGCTGATTCGGGCCGTCACGCCCAAGTACTCCAGTTACAAGTATGCGAAGTCAGCTTCTTTCGATGCGGCCACGTCTGACCGCTCCAATGTCACGAAGGCGCTAAAAGCAGTGAGCAAAACCGCAAAAAAATGGACGACCGTCGACATCGACTCGGCAGCCAGTGTTGGAGGCTTCGAAAGAGGAGCTGCTGTGAAGAAGCTGCAAGAATGGCATGACTGTGGGGCAATCGAGCTACAGCCAAGCGGTGTAGTGAATCGGTTTCGCATTCTCAAAGACTTTCCCAAGGATGAAAAGGCCAAGGACTGTATCATCGGCACGCTTTATGAACGAGTCAAGGAGAGGGAATCAGACGACATGGCTAGAGTACAGCAGGTCACTAACCTGATCACCGCGAGCAGTTGCATCAGCCGTGGCTTGGCACAACACTTCGGCGACGAAGAATCCGTGCCTGAGGCTGGTTGTGGACATTGCTCATACTGTGAATCGAAGATATCTGTCCAATTTTCTCGGGACAAGAAGGAAAAGCGGACGGGACGCATCGATTACACCAAGTTCCAGGCCGTTCTGGCAGCGACATTGATTCGCGACGACCCTCGTTTCCTGGCAAGAGTAGCCTTCGGCATTGGAAGTCCTAGAGTGACGATGGAGAAATTAGGAAAGCATGCAGTATTCGGCAGCATGGAGGATTGCGATTTTGAGGTAAGTGGGATCTCAGTATCAAGGGTTTTGCCTCGAGCTGACTATGTTCGCACTGCAGGAGCTAGTACAGAGATTTAAGAATGTCTGCAAGGGTTGAGTTTGGCAGCACTGTATGAATCTGCACTCGACCTGTTGGCGGCAATGTGGACGTGAGGGACTTACTTTTAGTTGCATAACATAACATGTACACGGCCGATACCCTACCCAAAAGGCATAGCCGTCTTCGAATGACGAGCTAGGTTCTAGGATGCATCGAGGGTGGCCAGGTGACGCCTGATGACGGATGATGCTGATGCTCGGCAGTCAGTAACTGCAGATAAAATATTTCTCGTTACGATATAACTTCGGCATCTGCCATACAAAGCCAGTACATCTCAACTCCACAAATCGCCACACTTGCCACTTGACCACACTTTACCGATCGCTAGATACGCCCCATGTCATCCCAAGATCATAGCCCAAACCCACCCTATCTCATCGGGCTCTGCAAGCGGCCGACCCCCTTACAACTACCACAGTCTGGCTCCGCGAGCACGCACTATCCAGAACATTAACATTCAGGAAGCTCCGTTCCCATCGTCAGCTTTCTGTACCTGCTGGCCAATACCCCTCCAAGAGCCCTATGATTCGTGGAGTACCAGACCGAACGCCAATGCTCCATTTCGGGATCGCATCTTCGTATCAGAAGTCGCCTCGCAGTGTGGATTGGTGGTTACTTTGTGGTACCGTAAGTGTCATCCACAGCATTCATGCATATCTCTTTTCCTCCGCTGAAGGGTATCCATGTGTCGCATAGAGACTCCTATGTGCGGTCGGTATCTTACGCTTTTTCCCCGCCAGCACTTCTTGGAGAAGAAATGTTGTGGTGTCTCATAGTTCTTATTAGATTGGCGTATTCGATGTTATGCCGGCCTATGTATCTGTATCTTGTAAAAGCCCTTGCGATTAGCTTATTGGACGGTAGTGTGAGTCATTCCTGACAATGAGCACTCCACCTGACTGATAAAGGACTAGAAGAGGCAATGACATCCTGGAGACTGTCAAAATTCCTGGTTCTAGGGGATAGATGTCGATACGTCGTCTGACTTCCCATTCAGTCAGAAGAGGAGGACATAACTATTTGTCAAGCTTCGAGCAGCGATCACTGTCCATATTCGGCACCTAAAGGTAGTACGAGATGAGACACCTGGGACTTGTCGTCAATTACCATTACATGCTGTACAGGGTAGCGGGGCTTTGTGTTGGGCTTTGGGGATAGTTAAGGTTTCTTTATTTTAGGTTGAGATCTTTTCTCGGAGTCAGGGGGTGGTCTGGTGCGAGGTGTAGCCCCTGTTTCATACAATCAAAGGGGTTAGAGGGGTGTGCTTGCTTTAGAGAGGGGGAGGCTAGGAAGCTGGCGACGCTGATATGCATTGTGGGATGTTCTACTACGATGTGGCGATGCAAAGGGGTGGGTAATTGGCGGATATCAGAAGATCAAAGCCCTATGGTGATTGAATTGTTGGAGGTTAGGTAACTATTAAGTACTCCTATGTAACAGCACAGGGCTTTCCCTCGGTAGAGGGCCTACCGAGTATCTTTCCCTCATAAGCACCATTACTTTTACCTCTAGTGAAGAATGCTAAATGCACGCTCGTACCTTCCGTCACGACGACTAAGCTTGTCCCAGACGAAATGACTGTGTTGGTGTAGGATAGATCACCACTGGGCGTTGTCCTGCGGCTTCGACTCTGCATTCCACCCGTCGTTCCCCGTCTGCACCGGCGCAGAGCTAGCAGCCCAGTCGGCGCCATCCGCCTCCCAGCTCGACCCAGGCTGCGCCCCAGCATTAGCAGTCGCGGCGCTGAAAGCCCCAGCCCCAGGCGCGTTGGCCGGGACCTCCCACTCGGCATTGCCTGTGAAGCCCTGATCCACAGCCTGGGGACCGACGTCGTCCACGCCGGGGACTTTGCCTTCCTCGACGCCCGTCGCGTCTTTGTTCTCCTCGGCCTCGGGATCGCGGTAGAAGTACAGATCCACCATAACGTCCCACTCGGTCTCGCGATTGGCCAGCGTCCCGCGCAGACGCAGGACCTCGCGCGCCAGCATCCACCAGATCAGCCCGATGGCGTGGCGGCCCTTGTTGTTGGTCGGGATGGCGACGTCGACGTACTCGGTCGGGGAGTCGGTGTCGCAGAGCGCGACGACGGGGATGTTGACGTAGGAGGCTTCCTTGATGGCTTGGGCATCGGTGCGCGGGTCGGTGACGATGATGAGGCGCGGCTCTTTGAAGGAGCGCGTGATGTAGTTGGTAAAGTTCCCGGGGGTGAAGCGGCCCGCGATGGCGGAGGCGCCGGTGTGGGCGGCGAACTTGAGGACAGCGCGTTGGCCGTAGGGGCGTGCGGAGATGACGGCGATGTCGGCGGGGTTGTCGACCGCGGCGATGATGCGGGCTGCGAGCACGATTTTTTCCCTGAAGGTGGAGCGAGTGTCAGTCTGGAGTCAGATTCGGTTGGGCTGAGGGGAAGTGGGGGGGGAAAAGGCTATAGGCTGACCAAGTCTTGCCGATGTTGATCACGTTGAGGCCATCTGGACGGGTCTTCCATAGGTAGGGCTCCATGTGGACTTGAAGGTTTTTGGAGCCGATGTGGCATTGAGCTGCGATGAGCATCTCAATGTCCTGGGAAGTGGCATTGAAAATTGGGGGGAGATTTGAGGGCGCCATGATGGCGGTCTTGGTATCTTGGAGAGGTGATGATACCAATTGTAGGCGCACTAGGTGATACGGAGTGGATTTGTTCTTGAAGGAAAAGACTTCTCTGATTTGATGCTCGCTTGATGGAGTTGTGCGAGTGAGGGTCTGCACTAGGAGATCTACCCGAGGTTTTTCCAGTAGCTTGGAAATTGCAGAGAGGACTCGAAGTCGGGCAAGACAAGATCAGTAACGGCCATATCAGTCCCTCGACCATGGCGCTATGGGGACCCTCACGTGGAGTAAGGAGTCTGATATCAGGTATTCGGCGATGACTTCTAAGCCGAAAGTACTAAGCTAATGAGCTACAGGATCCGCCCACCATCCATTCATGGCGTCTACATACTTCGAATCCTTATTCAGCACGCAATTACGCACTTATGCAAGCTCAAGAGGCTCAGCTACTAAGCGAACGAAGAAGACCGAGCTCCGCGACCAATGGGCGACCAATCATGCCAAGCAGCGCAAAGCTGCTAACATTGCTCGCCAGACTGTACTGAAAGAGCAGCGTGCAAAAGAGCTGGGCGATCCAATACGGGGCATTACTACATCCTATATCGAATCCTTCGACACAGCTATGCCTCCGGAATCGAAGCCGACCGTGGACAATCTGTCAGATAAGTCAGAGTCCGGAGATCCCAGCGAACCACCACCATCGCCAGCCAACGCAGCAAACGAAGCTCATTTGAATTACTACCTCTCAACGTCGGAATTAGAAGAAGCGTTGCAGTTCTCGAAGAGACTGACCGAACCCTTCGTACGGCCTGACCGCTCCATGGCGGACCCCTATCGCGAGAAACAAAGAGCCGAGGAGCATGCATCGAGAGACAGGTCCGCTGAGGAGGCTGTCAAACGGATTGTCAGTCTTTCCAACGCTAGCAGCAAGGAGCGAAGCCGAGCGAACGTTCGCCGCATCATTGACACATTTGGTCGACACAACACGGACCAAAACCTCAGGGCCAAGGCCACGTCACAAGCTGTGCGTAACTCGTCAAGCCTACAGGCTGAACCTACACCAAGAGCTGGACCCGACACCGGATCTTCGGAGGTTCAGATCGGCATATTGACAGCAAAGATACGGATCCTGGCGGACAGGTTCGAGGGCGAGAACAGGAACGATAAGGTTAACAAACGGAACCTAAGACTACTTCTCCACCGGCGACAGAAACTCCTCAAGTACATGGAGAAGCGAGAGAGGGGCAGCGACCGGTGGCAAAACATGGTTACCACGTTGGGGCTCACACCAGCGACTTGGAAGGGCGAGATCGCCGTGAAATAAGCATCTTTGATCGTTGCCCTAAGATCTTACTTTTACTGCAAATATCCAGACTACACGACGGACGCAAGGAGGTTCTAGTGCTACTGATACATGATCACCAGTCACTTCGGGTCGGAGAGCTTGCTCAGGATCGCTACTTTCTACATTTCGCTTGTCGCCACCGAAAACCGAAAGACGGCGCAGGCTGGAACAAAGCACTGGCTAGGATTCTGTGACGGCGGGACCAAGTTCCTCTGAAAACAGTCATGGCTGTCATGGTGGCACAATAGATTGGAGTGAATTGGTGGGGACAAAGGAGCTTAGACGGAGTCAGCCCATTCACAGCGTCGATATTCCCAGGCCTCTCTTCATAGATCCTATATACTCGAACTACAGCGTATTTATCGTATTCCAGGAAATGCATCATACAAGACATCTTCGTGCAATCCGATCCAATACTTGACCATCCTTGGCCTGCACGTACTTGATCTTCGCTGTGTACGTGTCTCGGCGCGCTAGTCAGCCCTACAGATTCGGCAAAGCTAAGCGGAAGGCGGAAAGTTCGACATTCACTCGAATTTCTGGTCAACACTGGTCTCTGTCTGCCCCTAACAACCACACAACAAACAGCCCACAACAATCCATCTCGTCTTGTTACTCACTTCGCTCTTGTGTCTCATCATTCTACCCACCTTTTACCTCGTGTTTGCGCACAAATCAGAGCGACAGCGACGTTAAACTTCGACCGATCTGCCTACGGGCATCCCCATTGCGACAATGCCTAGAGACGGCGTACAGACCCGCGCACAGCGCAAGAAGAGGGAAGACAACGGCACTCCAGCTTCTCCGATCCAGATGCTACCGCTTGAACGTCCTCGAAAAACACGAGTCCGAAAAGCTACCGCTGCCCCCGTCACGATCCCCCACAGCACCCCCGCCGTTGCAAGCAACTTCGAAACAGACCGTGCGGAGGAGCCCAGTCAGCATCAAGACTCAGCTCATGCACAGTTCTCAGAGACCAAAGTTATCACAGATACACAAGGTATACAGGATACACAAGATTCACAGGACACACAAGACACACAAGATACACAAGATACGCAAGATATCCGAGATACCCAGGATACCCAGGAGCAGGTGGATACCTCGGAGCCCACAAACAGTGAGACCGCTACATCTTCTTTGACCCCTGACCAAGTATCTCTTAATGCACCCAGCTCTGCCTCAGCAGCACAGTCTGGCAGCCAATCCGTTGCTACCCAAGTATCTCTTAATGCACCAAGTCTTGCCTTAGCAGCACAGGCTGGCAGCCAATCTGTTGCTACGGTAGGACCTGCACTGCCAGAGTCCATTGTCGTTGACCTTATGCACGACGAGGGCGCAGCAGATTCCCCTGACACATCTTTATCTGATTTTGATAGCCCTCCCATTATGCCATTGACCCCACGGTCGAGGCTTTGGGCCAGGAGACCCAATAATCTTGGGTCCTGGAAACTCAAACGTGCTTCCCGGCCCGATGAGAAGTACGCAGTGCTGCATCTCTGGTCTGACGCAAGCATGGCTGCCCTGGCATCTGCGCGTCCAGATGGCGAACCTACACTGGCAATTGCCGTACCGATGGCGCGCTTAGGGCACTACTTGAAACGTCTTGCTGCCGATTATCCAGGAGGCAGCCCACCAAAACGACAGAAGCTTACCGCATCTACAGCTACCCAAACCGTCCCAAGCGCTGGCAACAAGCGCAAAGCAACGGATGATCCAGACGACACACCGCCGAGTCGCCGTGTACGATTCCAACAGCAGGGTACGAGTGCTCAGACAAACACTCATCGCATTGTTCGCTATAAGCCAGCACCTTTGTATGACGCAGATGGCATGCTCCAGTTAGGCGAACCAGATGTTCCAGTTTACTCGGACGAGGAGGACGCCCATCCTCAAGGTAGTTCATCGTTCACAAAGAATAAGGTTGTGCATACTACAGCCCAACAAGTTGAGACTGCTCCAGCGAGTGAGGCAGCAATCGGTGCAGTGCCTGAGACTCCGCGTAGTCGATGGGGCCTGGGAAGTATCTTCAGCTCGGCCTCCAGGTTCGTACCAGGGTTAGGGCGTCGTACCGCTCCTACCGCAGCAATACAACGACCTGTAATCGGGACATCCCGCGTCACATCAACTCCACAAGTTTTACGTCCTCAACACCCTCGTACTGAACCACGTGGCAACACCCAGGCTGCGTCAACACAAGATGTGAATGCATTGTCAGACCGGGACACGCCAGCAACTGAGCAACCTCGCCAGAAACGACGTGAGCCCAACACCGTCCGGCAGGCACAATCTCATAAAGTCTCCAAGACACAGCGACTGCCAGAGCGTGAGATGCGACAGGCGAGACGTCTTCGTGAGAAAGCCGAAGCGGCAATGTCAGAAGAAGCAAAAGCCGAGCGACGTAAAGCGCAGCTGGAGGAGATTAAAGAACAGAAGCGCCGTCTCGAAATAGATGAGAAGAAGATCGAGGACGAGATCACCCGTGAAGAATCCGAAGCAGCTCTGAAGGCGCTGAATGATTGGCGCGATGAGAAGAAGGCCAACCCAGGACTCAAGCGCCAGCGTCCTCCGAGCCCTAAGGTCATCCCCAATCCCAAAGGTTGCAGCTTCGGATTTGATCCCCGCTACTTTGAACAGTCAAGCTCAGAGGAAGAATCCAGCCCACCCTCTTCGCCCACCCGCCATCGTCCTCGCAAGTCTCCTCGCACTGAAGGCGTTTCGTCAGCCACAGACGCTGTTGAAGCTAGCAAGGCTCAGGCTGGCAGCACTCAGGCCGTCGCAACTCACACCAGCGCTGCCCAGGCTGGTCCAGCGCAGGCTCACAAAGCTCAAGCATACACAGGGGCCTTCTTCGGTGACGGCACTCCAACACATCAAGGTGGGAATGTCTTTGGCGAACTCGCTGCTTCTAACGCTGCCACGGAGAAGGCTTCAGCGTTCAAGCAAGCTCTCGCTGCCACTCCCAAAGCCCCAAAGACCCCCAAGTCGCCTCCAAAGACGTCAGATGGGCGCATCATTACCAACCTTTCTGGTCATTTCGCCTTCCCAGATGATGATACCGAAGACGAAGCCTCGGAACTCTCCGGTAGCCCATCGTCGAGTGCCAACAAGACCAACGGTACAGATGTCGCGCCGCTTACAAAGAGTCCCATTCCCGGGTTGCCTACACTTGCAACGTCACAGCAACCGAGCCAGTTGCCAGTCACTACTGCAACGCCGTCCGAGCAACCTAGCGTAGCATCGTCGACTCCAGCATCCGCCGCCGCTACCGAGAAGCCCAAGGCACCCGCATGGTCCCAGCCACCTCCGGCACCGCCGAGTCCTTCGCATGCCACCTTGCCATCTTTCCCCACAGCGGACTCCGATAGCCTGAATGCAGCTCGAGCTAAAGCGTTGAAGCATGCTCCAAAGAAGCCCAGCAGCTTGCGAGAGTCGACCCGTCTCGCCAGCTCGCCCCTAGCTGCCGCTGAGGATGCTGCTGAACAGGCCGAGGCTTCAGCTGTTGCCTTCCCTAGCACTCGTCGCAAATCTACGGATGAGATCATCGCCGAGATGGAGCAAGATGTCGCTAGCAAACCTCCTCCACCACTCCATGAGATACTAAACGTATTGGCCGAGAAGTCTCCTAATAGTCAGATCAAGGTAAGACGTCGCTTCCATCCTGAAACTTTTCACACCACTAATTCGTCAGTCTCCTGTCAATGCCACAGCGTCAAATATGGGAAACAAAGTTCCAGGTTCCAATGACACTCCCTTGGTTGAGCCCTCAAAGGCTCCCTCGGTTGAGATATCAAAGGTAAACCATCGTCCCTCCACCGTCCATCATACTTCACAAGCTAACCCTTCGTAGGCCCCTGTCGCAGCTGCTCCCTTCATCATCAGCGCTCCACTACCAGACCCTAACGACCGCGACGAGACCCCCGTCAACTACTACGGCATCCAAGCACCAAGATGGCAAGCCCAATACGTGGACGAGAACTGGACTACCGAAATGACAGACGCCATCGACTTCACAGCCGACTTCGAAGAATTTTGCGCCACCACCGGCTGCTCCGCTTACCGCATCGACGATCCCGAAGTCAACTTCACTCAAGAAGATGCCGACGCCGTGGATTTGACCGAGGATTTCTACGATTACTGCCGCCGAACCGGCCAATCTCCGACCGTCTTCTCTTCCGCTGCTCGCTAGTTACAACAGAGAGATGCACAGTTTTGACTACCTTCGGGTTACGTTGACTGTGCAACTCTCCATCTGATGCGTTGACTGCCTTCGGGGTGCATGTCCGTTGACGATTTCTAGAGCATGAAGATAGTTTATTGTGTGGGATTTCCGCTGGAGTTTGGAGGAAAAGGGGAATGGATACATTGAGCATCACTGAGCCAGGTGACTACGGTCACTTGTTTTGTTTTATTCTGTTTTCCAGGTGTAAGCATGCGATACCCATCACGAGCTAGCTCGTTTGTTTGTTTGATAAACTGGATTACTCATAGATAATCTCCATCTGCTATGCTTTGTGACCTATATGGTATGAAGTATGAAATACCGAAACGCTTTGATGTGTTGACGTTGGGTCAATCGACCCAGTCGGGCAGCGGCGGGGTGGATATGGTGATTCAAGCTGGAATACAGGGCGCGCTATCGATGATATGAAAACGCTTTGACGTGTTGACGTCGGGTCGATCGACCCAGTCTTTTCAGCTGTGCTATGTAACTGACCTATGGTAATATAGTGGTTGAAGCCGAAGAGGGCCCCGTACCATTAACGCTTCAACGCTTTAACGTGTTGACGTCTCGAATTGATCGACTAGCCAGAACAGAAATCAAGAAACACAACAAAAGCTCCTTAACAGTACTTTGTCACATATATGCGCCTATGGATATAGGGAGATGGTGGTTGAAGCTTGGGAATAGGATCAAGTACTAACCATACCCAAACATCCTCACGTATCGACGCCAAATCAATCGGAACCGGTCAGTCAAAGACAGCTCAAGAAGCAACATCCCATTCCATCCAGCTAATCGCCTCCAATTCCAAAAGTGTGGGGAGGGAGCCTTGACACCTGAAAAAAGCGCAAGGCCAGAGCGAGGGATTTTCTGACTCGCTTCGTCTCACCTGCGTATACCAATCATCCAACCCCTCTTCTCCCCCGTCTCTCCTCTTGACTTGGTTAAGACAGTAGAAATGCAAGGATTCTACACATTCAATTGTTTTCATGTTAAACCCCTACCTACTTTACGTAGCCTAGCTGTGGGCCGATCCAACCCCCTCCATATCCCTCCCCACCCCCTAATCAGGAGTTCCTGGGGATTGTAGAGTCGGTAGAAAGGGTCGGTATATCTGTAGTTCTTTCGGGGGGGGGGGGGTGGCTCGTTGAAGGCTAGAGATCAGTTGATGCGATGATTGTTTGTGGTCGAAGCGTATGGCCGGATGTGCTTCTTCAATAGCCAAGTCCAAGGGCTATAATCAAATCCTTCACCACGAAGAGTCGAATTTCCCTGCTCTCGCACTTTGCAAAATCGCGTACAGTCTTCCAATTACCTCATCTTCGACTTGAAGGGAGGGTGTTGTAGCACGCAGCTGGCCTATCCGTTGCAGGTGAGCATGGTATGAAATCCGCGGGGAGGAGCCTGATGATATGTTTGTTCGAGACCCTCGATAGCGAACCGCGTGAATAGGTAGGGATTGCTGATCCAGACCCCTGCTCAACACATCCTCCGTGAAGAAAAGACCGACAGACCGAGTCTACAATCATGAGGGGTAACCTCGCTTGGTCTCCGGGCTACCGCGATCGGAAAAGGTTTGTGCCACGGATAGGGGGCTCGATAGGTGGTGTGGAGAGTGCGCTTCGGTCGGTTTCCCAAACGTCGTTGGAGGAGAATGAAAAGAAAAAAAGGTCCCAGAGGTTGCGAGTGGGAAGGCTGCAGGGAAGCCCAAAGTCTGGGCGCTTGGTGTTTGGGAGTCGGATGCGGTGGGGAGAAGAAAATGCAGGAAGGGGGGGGATGATATGGGATGTTGACGTCGGGAGAGAGGTGCAGGGAGGGGAATCGCTGTTCCAGCCCTAATCATTTGCTGCAACCTGGTTTAGTCGATGTCTAGGCAAGCGTTCTAGTCAAGTCCAGGATGCTAATGGCTCAAATCGCGGACGAAGGATTTAGGGAAGCGATTCCGATATCTTGCCATGGATGAACGCAGTGTAAAGTAGTCATATTTTGGACGACATGAGTCTTGTCCTCGGCTCAGCCAGATTGATGTGCGGTGGATATTTGATGCACGCTCTCGTCAGATGCGCAAGCCAAGAGAATCAGCTCTCTCTTCCCTTCGTCCCATACAATAGCAAAGTTTTGTTCGGTTGAGGAACCTACCTAGGAACGCGAAAAGCGCCACCAGCCTTTGCTCGAGCTGGTTTCTTCTTTGCTTGACGCACGGTCATGCTCATGAATCACCGTCTGTGTCTTGCTTCCCATCTCTATTGGTCGGTAAACTTACTTTTGTACCTTCTGTATATTAATCGGCGGACTCCACCTCCTCCCACTGGATCAACGCCTTGACGGCTTCATTCTTGCTTATTGCTACATTCTCCGTGGATTAAAACGTCGGAATTATTTTGCCAATCTTCTCTCGCCAGTGAGCTACCTGGATGACTTCCGATCCACACTAGCAAGCTTTTTCTTACTTCCCTGATGATGGCATCCCTATCAGATCTCAGCGAAGTCGACGCGCTCAAAGTTTTTCGTAGCCTAAGAGGCTCAGATGTGTCAAAATCCGTCATTGGTTTCTCGAACAGTCCTTGAACTTGATCCCGCGGAGTTGTAGATGTGGGGGACTAAGGCAAGACGCTGGGGGTGTTGTTCGGTGTATATAGTTCTCGCCAACAAGAAGATGGTAGAGGAGGAGACTTACCTTTATATCGAAGTCGATGGCTGAAGTTGGAGAAATAGGCCAATTTGTAGTTTAGAGGCTGATGTCGGTGAAAAACGGCGAAAGGATGCCTAGGTGGACTCTAGACCTGACTTGGTGAACGATGGTGAGGTAGTTGACGATGGGACGACTTATGCTATGTGCATTAGGTAGAATGGAGAGTAGAACCCGCGGTACGCTCAACACTCAGTGTTGTGTGGTTAAGGGGACCCATACTAAAATAGAGATAACTGTACGGATGCTGATTCCGATCTGAATGAACTAAATACTGGAAAAAAGTGAAAACTCGCAGCAAATCCGACGTTGACTGATAATCAATGATAATGCTGCTATGGAAGCATGCTATGTACAGTTGCATTATCAAGGTATTATATACCTAAGCCACGCTCTCCAGCATTACAATTACCCCAATCGTAGGTCCTACTTTTGACGCATTACGCTTCCAATGTTGCCAAAACCGGTTGCATATTTAACCGGCCTGGTACAAGCCCAGGGCGCGGACATGCGGGTTAATCATAGAGAGATTGAAGGGCGTAAGGAAGAGGTCTGAGTCGGTTAGGGCAAGGAACATGGTGCCGTTGCCGGTTGGGTCACCATCATAGACAAACGCATCGGGCTGATATGTGAAACCGGTGTTCGAGCCGGTGACGGTGAGATCGGTGTAGGTCAAGTTGAGTTGGTTGACCCAGGCAACGTAGGCAGGTGTGCCAGCACTAGTCGCGGTAATGTAGCTGTTGTTGGGGCCGATCGTCCCACCTGGGTTGTCCCACTCGAAGAGAACCTTCTTTCCGGGGAACGACAAAGGTTCCGACCTGTTGCGGCTGATGGCTGGCCCGCATCCAACACCGGTCACATTCAGATGCTCGCAGCTCTGGTCTTCTGGCAAGGTGGGTGTCGAAATGCTAGGGTCACCAATGCGGTTTCCTGTGGTCTCATTGAGCTTAGTGTCGTTGGGCGAGAAGCGATTAATGTTTGCGTTGTTTAAGATATGAAGGGTGGGGAAATTCTGCCATGCCAAACGGGTTATGTTCTCAGGGCACGATGAGATGTATGGCGCCAGGAAGGTCCAAGACCAGCTTTGAGGAATACCGACTTCGAACCACACAGGCATGGGGTGCAAACCACTCATCTGGCGGAAGATCATCTGTTGACGAGCCTCGGTGGCGATTGACTGAGCCAGAAGCTGACCGACTTCTCGAGAGTCTAGGTGGTTGATGAAACCCCAGACACCGGATTCGCCCCACCGTGTAAGTCGCTGGTTGAAGTCGACGAACTCACGCACAGTGGTAAACGGGTAATCGTAGGTGCACTGAACAGGTGCAGCCTGACCAAGCATATTGGTCAGAAGGGTGGCGTGACCACTCTCCTGTTGGGCCATGAACTGGATCAGAGAACGATCCTCGGCGGTGAGACCAGCTGCAATAAAATCTTCCTCTGTGAAGGTGGCAAGACCATTGTTGAACAGATCCAGCTCGATCCATTCCTGATACAGACCAAGAGCGATAGACTCGAAGTCGAAGTCGCTCTCCACCATGTAACGTGGGAGAGACCCGTTGGTGCCGAGACCGCCAGCAGGCGTGTACGGGGCTGGCATCGGATTCAATGGTTTACCGCCGGCATTGTAGTAAGTGGCGGTAGGATTGGGTGGAAGGGTACCGATAGAAGCAGCAAGCGTAGCTGGTGCTTTAGCTGCCCCGGTGGTGGTCGGAGTGCCTGAATAGGGCCCATGGCTTGTCGTGCCAGTCAGAACACTGCTCACTCGTGGTGGCTTGCTGCCGATAGTAGGGGCAACGGCAGAAACCTGGGAATCAGGGCCGAAGCTCGTGGCCTTGGTCTGCCCAGAGGCAGCAGTGCTGGCGGTGATGTGGGATGCGCCAGTATAGCCAGGCACTGGTCCCCAGCCATCGACCTGAGGAGCTGGAGCTGCGCAGGCAAGAGCTGCGAGCAAGGCGGGCGTGAAGACGATCTTGGCAAACATCGTGGACAATGTATGCTTGAGATGTGAGGTGTGATGTGTATGAGAGAGATGTGAGTGAAATATGCAGGTCAAGGAATATATACGGGAAACTACATGTACCTAGAGAAAGCATACGAGTCCACCGACCGGAAGGCGCATTGGGTCCGAAGTTGCCGTGAACAACGTCCACGGCGGTGACAAGTCGTGACTTCATCACTCCCACGGCAGGAGCTGCTTGCAAAGCCAACGCCAAAGCCAAAGCCAAAGCCAAAGCCGATGCCAATTCCCCGAACGTTTGCAGTGGCAAAAGGCTGTCGAGCTGCAGGGCCCTTCCACGATTGCTCGAGTCCGATGACGAAGCTGTGCTGCGATGCGCGAACCATGTCATCGCCTTTCCCAGCTCCATGATTGGTACAGTGGATGCCGACTTCCCACTAGTCCCATGCACAGTCTCATTGAGGATCCATTCTGAGAGATTTCGAAGAACGGAGCATCGGGAATAATGCTTGATGTGGGGCAGGACAGTAACCCAGGGATGCTGCACCCGGGACCGGCGTATCTTCCGCCGCTAAAAGACTGAGTCAGCTTAGTTTAACGCAAGATTTGCCGGACCTTTCTCCACACCCCCCAAGAACCAGCAATACTCGGTGTCTGCACTCCACGCGTACAAAGGATCATTGGGAAATTCAATATTCCTAATAATCATAACCGAGTTGCGGCTCAGGTCCATGCTCCATTATCACACTTTGTGATAAGGGCCTATGCGAACCGTGCGACTGCAGTCTTCTGCCGTTGCTATTGGCTTTGTTACGCCGGATGCTTCCTAGAGGTGGTCCCAATTCCCCCTCGAGTATGGCGCCTCAAGTTTGCCAACTCATTTCGAAACCTATTGACGGATCTGCACTGAGATGAATCTAAAGGAAGCTATTGATAGCAATCGGAGGTGCAGCCTTCTCGCTCATGAGATGAGTCATCATAGACATGTGCACGCCTCTCTCGTCAGAGCCTCGAGGATATGCTAGGCAACCTGGGAGGGCGACTGGAGGCGGAAAACCTTCTCAGTTCCTGTTCAAGCTCAATCGCATGTAAATGAACCCACAGTGTGGCCATTCGCTGCGGGCCGTTTGTAGGTTGTGCAGATACGAGATCTTGCAGATCAAGTGCAGCATTAGTGGCAATGTCCGATCCATGTTTCGAGGCTAAGGTCAAATAAGTAGGGATTGTAGCTGGCTCGACGTCGTTTCAGGCTCGTTGGAGCGTCCACAGGCTTCATATATCCTCGATGTGGTCAACGCTCATAGCCTTCTTTCTCTTCGCGTACCGCGCATTGATGACCTCCACGCTTTCCATTCGCGGTCTCTGAAGGACGGGTGTGTATCTCCCCGCTAGCCGTGGTCCATCGCCACCAGCAAAGACTTGCTGGCTGCCACGGAACCTTGGCGCCGACTGTGTTTGTTCTTGCTTGCCCAGGCTTACTATCACGTCCAGTAGCGTTCCAGCAAGAATCTCATCGATTTTCCTGTGTCTCCAGATCTTCCACATTTCGTCCACCACGCCACCAGGGCCGTACTTACCATGGCTCCTCACGCCCGATGCTTTTGAGGTACCATTCTCGTGACCGGTGTAGTCGCCCACGTATATCCATTCAAGTGCATCTCCGCGGTTCTCACTTCCTTCTTGAGGAAAGACGCAGTCCCACAAGACCAACGGCGCGTCATCCGCCATCTCGTACTGTGGCTTCAGGGGATTGTTGTCAACGTCGAGCATCTTATCGATTAGATTTGGGGACTCGAGCCCCTGGCCGATCAAGAATAGTATGGCCACCATATGGCGCACTTGGTGCCAGAGGAATGCAGACCCATACAATGTGAATGTGTATATCTTTGGGGTGGTCCCTGCGCTTGTTACATTTCCGTTCACTTTCTGCTCTTCGGACGTATCTTGATGCTCTCGAAACCCTGGCAAGTCGACGTAGCCTACGGGGCCTGTTTGTGGATCCGGCTCTTCAATGTCTGCAAAGAATATCCTGCGCTGGAAATTTTCAATCTGCTTGCTTGCGTCCAACTTGCAGAAGTTGCGGAAATCGTGTAGCCCCTCGAACTTGTTGGCTGCTTCTTTCATTGCCTGAATGTTGAGCCATCCTTCCCTTCTACCTTGGTGAGGGCTGCTCTGGACCGCGGATTGATTCATCCTTGGCACACTAGAAGAGGGTGAGAAGGCTGGCTGGGTGAAGAAGTATTTATATTGTCGCTCTTTGCACGCAAACCGTGCAGAGAAATCGGCTGGAGGCGAAGGGCACCACGCCAGCACCCGTATATCGGGCGGTAGCAAACGGTTCAGAACCTGTGGATAAGGGACTTCATCGTCGACGGGATTGACCAAGGAAGCATCTTCACCAGCAGCAGAGCTTACTGTAGACAAGGACGTGGATCCATTCGCGCTGCTTGCCTCTAGTGCTTGGGCATCTGTACCACCAACATCGCATCCATTGTCGAACAATCTGCCTCCTAAATCCTCGTTCTCAACACCGCCACCTTGACAATGACCTGGTGGCCGATTGCTCCTAACCCGAATACCAACAACCTGACCAAAGGCGCTGACTCCTCTGTCCGTTCTGCCGCACTTCGAGTATTCGCAGCCGTCCCAATTGACTTCATCTGGGTGCTTCGACGGGTCTGGCGTAGGAAAGATCAAGCGTCCCTTGTTCAGCGCCTTCCATAGAACTTCCTCCACCGTAGGCAATGGAGTCTTGTTGTTGGGGTGGTACTCTAGCCCATTGTAGTTCTGGCCAAGGTAGGCGAACTTAAGAGCAATGAGGCGTGTAGTGTACTTTGACGGGTCAAATTCGCGGTTCACTCGAGCATTTCTTGGGCGGGACGGGGGTGAAGGTTGTCTTGCGGTCGATGACGAGGCTTTGTATCTGACTGTTCGTTTAGCATATTAGACGTAACCTTCTCCCGAGAAGCACCGACCGATTGGCTTGCTCCCTCAATTGCTTCTCTAAGTGCTCGACACGTTCAACGAGTGACTGCTGCGACCATTCAGAGTAAGGGATTCGCTCTTCGGCCATATTACTCCGTCCCTTATGCAGATTACGAACAGGGTTCATGCGCAATGGAGACCGAGAGGATAGAGCATGCTTGAATCTACAGCCGCGTCGGTAAGAACTCAGGAGCATGAGAGGATTGCCGGATTCTAGGAATTGCCAAAGGCTTGATCAGGTAGCTAGCTGGTCAAAATATGAGGCAGAAACAGTTAGCTCGATGCCAAGCCACGTCGAGACCACCCCCCCCCCACCCCCAGCGCATGGCTCAATTCATCAACTTCGACATTTGCGCAACGGCTGATTATCGCTGCGTCTATGGAAGGGCGAGAGGTAGCAATTGTCTCAATTCTACTGCTCGGCGACCCGGGCTGTGGGAAATCGGTCTTTCTGTCGTACGTCCGCGATGCCACTTTTGGTAGACAGGGTCCGCGCTCCGCTCAGATATTAACCATGCGAACAGGCGCCTTTGTCATGGCGTCCCTACCACCTTTCCCAAGAGTTCGCCTACCGTTCCGCTCCTTCGTGATCTAGACCAGCCCTTTGCCTTCGATATCAGACTCTGGAACCGTCCTTATCGCTTCGAGTTTCATGATACTGCCTCCCCAAGGAATTACACGCTGCTGTCACCCGAGTTTGTCATACTATGTTACGACATCAGCGATCGAAGAAGCTTGGTCAATGCAAAGGAAGTCTGGAAAAAGATCGCTGGAACACACTATAGACGCGAAGGAGAGGACGTACCTATTATGCTGCTGGGACTGAAGAGAGATTTGCGAGTCGCGGGACCGGAGTTGATTGACCCACAAGAGGTGCATCCAACGAGGTAGATGCGGTATGTTTCATAGGCAGCTGACCGCGCTGTTGTAGGGTCTGAGCTTTGCCCAGGAAATGCTTTGTGAACGTTATGCAGAGTGCTCAGCGGTGACTGGTGAGTTGCTGAAGGAGGTGATGGAGGACATTGCAAAGGCAGCTGCGAAGACCACGACGGATGCAGGTGGCCTTAGCCAAGGAGGTTGCTGCCTTATGTAACACCAAGGGCCGAGAAACCCGCCTGAGTGCTCGACCATTCGATGGAATTTACTCTGACGTCAAATCCACGACACTCACGTTAGAGAACGCTCGAGCGGGTTTTCTCGTTCTATGCGAGGTCTCTACATCGCGCCAGGCGCCTTCCAAGCTTTCCCGAAGCATAATCGATTTCCCGGATTTTCCTTCTCGCCTATTGATCGACGGGGATACGGCCAATGAGTCAGTCTCAATTCCCTGGGACTCCAGGGTCCTGCCCTTCACCCTGCATATCAGCGTTGACGGCGACGGTAGCGTGTCAGAACTGGTAGGAGACGCCGGTGATGGTGAAGCGAGCCTTGCGAGATTCGATCTGCAGTTCACTCGGTTCATCTTATGACTTTCGCGGTCCTTTTGCGCTTCCCTGGACTTAGAAGTAGATAGTTCGTGACCACTACCCCCTTGCGCACCCTCTTTTCGGATGGGAGCCTGAACGACGGCGTCTTTCGGGCGGCCAAGGTAAAGGCTCTGGGTCGAGGAAGCCGCGGAGCCATGTTCACCACATAGTGCCAGCTCGTCAATTATCGGTCGTTGCATGGAGCCTGTATATGGACTTCCTTCTGGGCTGTCTAGGTCAATAATATCACGCTTGCCACAGGGTGCGGTGAACGCTTTGGTCAGTGGTTTGGCCTTGCGCTTTCGCCTCACAGTGACATTACTATCATCCATCGACGAGTGAGATCTTGGTGTTGTACGCTTTTCGTGGACGTCGAGCGAGAGTTCCAATCGAGTTGTGGCTGTCTCTACGAAAGGGTCGTCGAAGTCAGGCTGATGACTCGTGCTCGTGTCGTTCTTGCTGCCGGACGAATAGATACCTAGAGCTGAGTATCTAGTTCCAGATGGCAATTCAGCGTTGAACGTGTCGGAGGGGCGTTTCGATAGTGTCCATGGATTTACCAGGCTACTCTCGGACGGTTTCTTGCGTTTCTCTCTAGGAGTGGCGAGTGCTCTCGAAGTCAAGTCATGGGAAGTTCTGCTCGTGGTACAAGTAGTCTGGCTACTTTCTGGGGCAACAGCCGTTGCTCTTGAAGGCTTGCTCGCAGCGCGCTCCAGAGTAGCTGGCTTTGTGATCTTGACAAACGCGTCAAGCGCCCCATGGTTCATGCCGCCCTTTCCAACCTGCTTCCGCTCTCTGGCTTTTCGTGTTGCAAAGCTTTTGGGAACCCTTTGTTCCTCTTCCCAACTTTCGACAAGAACGGCCGCCCCAACCTTTGCAAATGTTTCCAGAATCCATGTTTTCTCTGGTTGGACAGGATCATATCGTGTGGGAGCTTTGGTCTTTTTCGGAGATGTCGGAGTATCTGACGGATCATTATCGTCGTCGACGTTCTCTGTTTCGGAATGGTTGTCGAGCTCGCCTGTGGAGCTCTCTGTTGCTTCTTGCTCCAGATTCAATCCGCAGATATTTATCGGCACGTATGCGAGTCGTAGCTCTGGCAGGCCATCTGTGACGAAATGCTTGCGTCGACCACAGACAGCCTTGATAATTTGAGATTCCTCTCGCGGCCTGTCGACTCCCTTGCTGGCTTCGATGGTGTTTCCGACGCCTCTTCTTTGAAGCTGGTCTACCAGCAGCGCAGGAGCTAGACCTCGTATGAATTTGACTGCACCGGATCGGTTCACCCATTCGAATGCCTCTGCGACAAACCCGCGGAGCTCCGATACATTGATCTCTATATCCCAAGCTATGCTGAGTGAAAGTCGCAATAGTTTTTCCGGATTCGAGACTACCGGGTCAGTGTAATAACCTAAGACGTCTTTCTTAGGAAAGTCTTCAGGTATCTCTAATGCACTGTGCTTGGTCCGAAAAAACCCACTCTCGTTAGTATGAAGCTCATGCTCCAACCAGTCTCTCCACTCTTGGTGGCCGGCGGTATCGTTCTTGGAGACCTTGCAGAGATCCTTGCCAAAACCAGCTCTCGCTGCTTCACATGCTGTCTTGACGCCACAGCCTGGGATACCTGCTGGTACATAGTCACCACCACTCATCAGTGCAACTAATATCATGCCATCGTGGTCTAGACCTGAGGTTCCATGCGTGGTTTCCGCCTTGTACAGATTGACATGGGTAGGGGTCTTGTTGCCTTTGGTGCCTTCCTTTGACCAGTTGCGGATAGTAACTCCACATCCAAACATGAGTGTATCGACATCCTCACTGAGCACAACATCTACGATGCCGCTTCGCTGAAGTGAGGCGCATTCCGCTTCAGCTTCGCCAGGTGCGGTATGAAAAGGAAAACCGAACTGCTTGAGCAGTTGCTTGGTCAGATAATCTGGTAGAGAGGCTGAATGATACCCTGTCTTCTTGTTCCGCTTGAAGGGTGGTTTATTAGGGCCATCGAAAACAAACAGCGGTCTAATAGCTAACGATAACAACCGGAGTAGTCGATAGTACAGCGTGCGAAGCACCGGATTCTGGCCGCCTTGACCTGATTGTGTCTGAAAATTCCAAATGGAAATGTCAATTGCGAGCTTTAGCGGGCGGCTCTGCCTTTCGTAATGTTCGACAGCAAGTTTAGAAAGCGCTACACGTTCACCCGGGCCAATTTGGCTGTAAATGCTTTGAAGGTCAGCGTTCTGTCGGTCACCAGGAAGAATGGTCACATACCCTTTGATGCCCATCACAGCGAACCATCACGGCGACTCTAGAGCTAAGCTAAGCAATACTTTCAGAAGCAATAGCATCACTGGAAGCGAAAGCATGAAATGAGTCGGGGGTCAAGGTTGGTTCTTGGTGTTTACTACTCCAGTCAACATTCGGGATGCCCGGGCCGAGGATACTCCGGCTTGGCGTCAAAACCGTCAATCGCGATGCGCTCGGTCTCTGTGGGTTCGAAAAGCCTAAGGGTACTGTGCAGGGAGAAGTACGTGCTTGTACTAGCTATGGCGAGTGGTTTGACGAGCTACTTCGACCGGAAGCCGTCATCCAGCATCCGTCCAGGCCTTTCGCATCTGCAGCCAGATCCAAGCTCACCCCATACACCTCAGCGGACCTTCTCATCCACTTTCTCGTCACCTTCTATCAGTTACCGCACCGAAGAAGAGACTCATGTCTTCGAGCTTGGGGCGCGCCACCTATGTGCCGGTCTTGCAGGCGAGAGCTCTCCACGCTGCACGCTAGGATTTGGCCCGGAAGACTCAAGGAGAGTAGGGGACTATAGAAGATGGCTGCCAGGTTACAGTAGACCAACAAGGCGACAAATTGAGGATGAATGGGGAGGAGAACATGATCTCTGGCGCATGGATCTGCGGAAGGTGGATCTAGGCCTTGTCGAGGACAAGATTGAGCGGGCAGTGAGAAATTTTCATACCAAATACTTACTGATGGATCAAAAGTCCAGACGCTTGCTCCTGGTGCTCCCTTCTATTATACCCCATTCATTACTCTCAAGTATTTTATCTGCCATCTTTCTCAATTTCCAGTACCCAAGCATAACCTTGTTTTCCACCCCTCTAGTCAATACCGTAGCTGCCGGGTGCCGTTCGGGTCTGGTCGTGGATGTTGGGTTCGCAGAAACAATTGTCACAGCAATATACGACTATCGAGAGATCCACCAACGCCGCACGACGAGAGGAATGAAAAGAGTGATTCTGGACATGGTGAAGATGTTGCGCCAGTACGCTAAGGTACCACCTTCGAAACCTGCAAAAGCCGGCAATGCCAAAGAGGCAACAGTCGAGGCAGACTATGAGATTGCCGAGGACATTGCCACAAGGATGGCTTGGTGTGATCCTGAAGAAGCCAAGTGGCAGTCGCCGATCAGTCCGAAGCCCTTGCACCAAACCTTTGGCAGCCTGAATATCCGAGCGGACTCACCGGATTCCTTCGACACCTGCAATTCCAAGCAGGAAGATCCGATGCACACTGTTCCTTCACCCTTTACAAAGGACGAGAACCTCAACGTACCCTTCGCACAATTCGCCGAGCCTGTCATGACCGGCATATTCGCTGTAGACCGAGAAACCCACGAGATCGATGAGCACGAGCAGCCGGTCCACCTGCTCATGTTCAAAGCGCTGCTATCACTCCCGCCTGACGCTCGTGGTCTCTGCATGTCCCGCATCATCATCACCGGTGGAGGCTCCCACATTCCAGGATTGAAGGCTCGCCTTCTCGAAGAATTATTGATGCTGGTTGCGGAGCGAGGATGGGACCCTGTGGAAGGCAGAGCAGCAGTGAGACGGCGAACGCGATTGAGCGAGATCGAGAACCCACGACAAACCTCCAATCACGTTCTTTCAACCGCAGATGCTGCCCATCCCACAGATGATCCTCCGAAACCGACAGGCGAGACTCTTTCAGCCGCGCTTCAAGGGCAAGCACACGACCCTATCGCAGCGAAGCTGCAGCACGACCGGACGAAAGGCACTAAGACTATGGCTTCTGGTTACATCCGGGGTGTCGAGACGCTGGGACCCTGGGCTGGAGGAAGCCTTATTGCGAGTCTGAAGATCAAAGGGGTCGTCGAGATCGAGAGAGACTCGTTCCTGCAGCACGGTTTGGCCGGGGCGAGGAAGGACAATGAAGCAAGCACTACGCAAATGAGGCAAAGCTTTGGCCCCAACATCCCAAGAACCGGCTCCGACAAGCCTGGATGGACACTTGGCGAATGGGCTTGAGACTGCGATAAAGAGTGGATTTGACAATTCAGATATATACCCAAAAGCCATAGAACTCCACGCTATATCCCATCGTATATATGTCGCTTATCAGCAGAAGACCTTGAAGAAGCCCCAAAGCCCCAATCCGCTCAAGACCGGTATGGTCAGATTATCGTCCCATCCAAAAACATCCACAACCTCACTCGCGCTAGCCACGACCCCACTCCACATACTCACTATCCCCAACGCGACCCACCCACCCACGACCCCTTCGTCGTCCTTCCATCCTAACAGCCCTCCCCTCACCGCATCCGGCAGCCTCAACTGCCCTTGGAACAGAAACCCCTCCCTCATCCCATACCTCGGCACCGCCCAGCCCCAAAACAGCCCCGCCGTAAGCACGCCCACCACCGCCGCAGCCGCACTGCCCGCCAGACTCTTCCCCCTACGGATCCTCGGCGTATAGCGTCCATACAGCCTCCCCACCGTGCTCGCCGCCGTATCACACCAACTGAGCAACAGCACCCCCATGACCGCGACATCCTTCGGCATGAACCTAAGCACCGTCCACGCGCCCAGCAGATACCAAATCACGCCGTTCCACCCCTCCACCTCCGTCTCCCGCATCAGCGCCCCGACGCATCGGATATACCATCTGTTCAGCCCGGGGAACGTATGCCGCAGATAGTCCATCGATGCGATCGGCACCAGAGCGCCCAGCAGCCAGGGGTGTATAGCTTCAGTCCCCACGCCGCGCGCGTAGAATGTCAGCGTCACGAAGCCGATGGACATGTGCAGCGCTTTTCGCGGTATCTCGTGCCGGTGCACGAACGAGCGCCAGTGTCGATGGATGGGGATCAGGCCCAGCGGCGAGGGCGAGCGGCTGAAGGAGCGCCAGTAGGAGTCGCCGGCACCGGCGGCGGCGGAGGAGGGGGAGAGATGCCCATTTGCGCCGTTGGTGGCGGCGGGGGTTGTGGTTTTGGAGGGGAGGGACGGAATTGGAGGGGCTTTTGCGCGAGCGGCTTTCTTCTGCTGGCGGGCAAAGGTTTTGGGACTTCGGGAGCGGGAACGGGCGCGCTTTTCGAAGGAGGAGTCGGAGGACGAGGATTCGGAGGAGGCGGGTTCGGTGTCTTCGACGGTAGGGTCAGTGTTGTTGCTGGTGCGGTTCGTTCGCGAGCGAGTGATGGGTGCGAAGTAACTATCTTGTGGTGGAGAGGTGGAGGACGTAGGCGGTGGGGAGGTGACTTGGGGGGTTCCCGGAATGGTAGCCTGGGACATGATGGGAGAGACGAGTGATGGAAAGGTAGGGCGTCTGCTCGTGCCTGTAATGGGAGATTTGATGAAAGCGAAATCGCTATATAAACGGAAAAGAACTGAGTGGGGAGGTGCTGTGAGCGTTGGGTCCGCTATGATTGCAGATGCAGGTGGTTCTTGGTTGATAGGCTTTATGTCGCCCCGGAACTTCTATAATTTGTTATCTTCATTCCAGAGATCTAAGCCTGTCTAAGGAGCATTCGATCCAAGGCGGTTGTGCATCTGGCTGAATGGTTACACTGGTCCTGGAGGTCAGCCGCATTCGATAAGTTGGCGCTTCGCGCTGGTGGGATTGAGCTGAGCCGTTATCGCAATAGCATGTACTGACACACTGTCGGAGTTGGTACTGTCAGCGTAGCATGTCCTTGGCTGTTGTAGGAAGTGACTAGCAAGTAATGCATGCGGTCAGCTCAAGTCCGGGTCTGCGAGCACAACCTGGAAGTTTGTATAGGGTTAGGGTTAGTAGAACTCTTTATCGATAAGCGGCGTGGAGCAAAAGTCCAGTTACTCGCCGTGATCGGACGGGATTACAGACTGACGGTCTGTCGATGCGTCTCCGGTCCGTTCCTCGACCTGAAAACTGGAGCCCGAATCTTTGACCCTCGACTTCGCTGTTGACCCAACGATGGCACCCTTGGTAAATGCGTCACGAGCCTGGGAAGCGTTGACTCCCTCGTTAGCTGAATGGATCCTCGGAGCCGTAGCCGACATGGGATACACGCGGATGACTCCTGTACAAGCCTCGACTATACCTGAGTTCATGCGGAATCGAGATGTGGTGGTTGAGGCGGTCACTGGCAGTGGGAAGACCTTGGCTTATCTTATACCAGTTGTCGAAAGGCTACTGCGGCTTGAGGCGCCATTGAAGAGGCACTATGTTGGGGGTATCATTATTTCTCCTACGAGGTACGAGGTAGTCCGGAGGTCGGAAAGCCTAGAACTTTATAGCTAATTTCTCCTACCAGAGAACTTGCGGCACAGATTCATAACGTTCTGCTGAAGCTCCTCGCCTTTCATGGACCATCAGCTGCTGCTTCAAAGCCTTCAGATGAAGAGATTGACGGGAAAGGATATACCATTGAAGCAGGACAAGCATTGACATCAGAATCGGCCATTAAGGTGGTACCTCAACTTTTACATGGTGGGGATACTACAACCGCCGAGGACCTTAGCTACTTCCTCAAGAATTCACCGAACCTTATTATATCCACACCCGGACGCCTCCTGGAACTTCTATCTTCGCCGCATGTGCATTGTCCACAGTCTTCTTTCGAGGTTCTTATCCTCGACGAGGCCGATCGATTACTGGACCTGGGCTTCAAAGAAGATTTGCAGAAGATATTAGGAAGGCTTCCCAAGCAGAGGCGGACTGGGCTCTTTAGTGCTAGTGTCAGCGAAGCGGTAGATCAGCTGGTCAGAGTTGGTCTGCGTAACTCAAAGAAGATTACGGTCAAGGTTAAAGGCGCAGACGGCGGGGAGGACAGGAGAACACCTTCTAGGTAAGACTGCAGAATTGGCAAAGAATGTCGTTGCTGATTGAAACCAAGTTTGCAGATGAGCTATTTGGTAACGCCTGCGTCTCATGAATTTCCCGTTATATGTAAGCTCGTGTCCGCCTTGGACCACATACCAAGTAAATCGATTATCTTTCTATCTACCTGCGCTGCCGTTGAGTACTTTCAGCATGTACTGCCCTTGATACTCCCCTCAATCGATGGTCAGCCAATAGTCCTTGTTCCTCTCCACGGCAAACAACCCTCCAAAGTCCGAGAGAAGAATTTCAACCGATTCTCGAACGCAGCTACTCCATGCATACTCCTCACAACAGACGTTGCGGCACGTGGCTTAGATATTCCGCAAGTTGATCTAGTACTACAAATAGATCCGCCAAGCGACGCAAAAGTCTTTCTGCACCGCTGTGGACGGGCTGGGCGAGCTGGTCGTAGAGGCCTGAGTGTGGTCTTCCTCCACCCAGGGCGAGAAGAAGCAGAGTATCCAGGTTTTTTGGAGCGCCGGGGCACACCAGTATCATTATTGACGAACCCAGTAGTTGAGGTGTCAACGGAAGAAGCTGAAACAACGGCTCGGGCAATGAGAGGTGTGGTGCTGGCTGACCGAGCCATCCACGACAAAGCACAGCGTGCGTTCCCTAGCTGGGTAAAGTCTTACAGCAAGCATCAAGCGAGCCATATCTTCCGGATCAACGAGCTAGACTGGGAAGACCTAGCTAAAGCGTGGGCGCTGTTAAAGCTGCCTAAGATGCCTGAGCTCAAGGGATGGGAGGGTGATAGATCCTTAGGCCTTGGGATCGATTTCTCGTCTTATGGGTACAAAGACAAGCAGAGAGAAAATTTGAGGCAGCAGGCCATGCGGGAGCGCGACAGTAATGATGCTACTACATCGAAGGTAGGGGTGGCTGCCAAACAAGGCCAGAAGAGAGCATGGAGCGACAAGCTAGAGCAACGAGAAGAGAGAGAGAAAAGGAGAGATAAGAAGCGAACCAAGCGAGATTGGGTGAGATGGGAGCAGATGACGCCTTCGGAAAGGGAAGAGCAGCAGAAACTGGAAGGTATGATTGAGCAAGTCAAGAGGAAGAGACTTGAAGATGACCAGCTCGAAGAGTTTGCTGGTTTTGATGACTGACAACTGGCTGCCCATTACATACATTGCGCCCGCTTAATCGTCCAACACTGTATCCTTCGTACTGCGCTTATGCTCGCTACAAAGAACACAAGACAACAAACAGCAGGGCGTCCATACGTATGGGTTGACAGGCCCATTGATCGGCGTGAAATTGATCTTGTAAACATCGACCTTATCCTTACCCTGCACTCCCGCCTCCCAAATCTCTTCATGCGCCTCCTCAACTTCCTTGTCGGTAAGCCCCGTCTCGTATCCGCTCTCCACTTCTGCAGCGACGATCTCCTCACCACCTACGTCTTCTTCATCTTCATCCTCCGTGAAATCACGTAGCTCAGACGGAATATCGTCCAGATCGTCCATCTCGTCCATCTCGTCCAATTCAGCTGACGCAAACCCATCTTCCAAATCCTCAGCATCCGTACCGGCAGCATGATATCCAAGCGCGGCGTAGTCAGTCCCAAGCGCATTCTCAGGAGCCACCCTCGCAGTCTTCGTCTCACCAATGCTCATCGTAGTACCATTGAAGTACCCCCTCTGCCCATCATTATACGTGAAATCAGGCTCCGGATGCCCGCACGACTCCCACCGACTCCTCGATTCGAACCAATGACGCCACATGGCCAGCCGCGAATGAGAGGCCCTGCTCAACCATCAATACTCATCAAAAAGCCCCCATTAGCAAGTCACTCACTTGTCAAGCTGCGAGCGCTTCGGATCGATAATGTTCAGTGCGTTCACCATTTCTGCACAGGAACATGTCAGTGAATGTCTGTTCATGCACCAGCGATGTTTCTTTTAGTGATATTGTACTCACTGCCATGCTGGTAGCGATAGTCCTTTGCTTCATCATCCGTAAGGAAAGGGGGCGGGTCTCTCGTGAACATCGGCTTGATGTATCTGCTGCGCGCCTCCCAATCGTCAGGGAGATCGTTATAGGCACCGATAAATCGTTTGCATTTCTTGTTCGCGTTATGGAGACGGAGGAGATCTGCCATAATAGCGAGATTTAGCACAGCAAGAATAAGCAGAAGCTGGAGTACGTAATATGCTGCACAGACACAATCAGAGGGGTTTGTGGGTGTGATATTTGTTGACAACACTCTCGCGTTGCTATTGTTTTCACGATCATTCACACGCTAGGCGTGGAGTGTGATAGGGGCTTTGACGGTTTGCCGTTTTTGCGTTGGGTTTTGGTTGTGTGTTTCGCCCATTGTGAAAGCGTGGAAACGTCTTTTCGATGAGTGTCGTGCCGGTCCGTGCCGCTGGAGACGATGAAGGGCAGGTGACAAAGGAAGCAAATCAGAGATATGGCATTGCCTTTTCCTCCGATTCCCTGCTGGGTGTTGGGACTGGGAAAGCAAATCGAACAGGCGGCGATGCCTTCTGTGATGGTGGTGTTGGGGGTGCTTAATGAGCGAAGCAAGTGCTACAACGGTTTGACGTTTTAGCTATAAGTTTGTGTTGGTTTTTTAGCCCAGCGTGAAACCGTTAATACGTTTATTCGTTGATTGCCAAAGAATGGTGCACCGGACCTAGTCAGTGGATGGAAGCAAATTAAGAATAGAGCAACAATTGCAACTGATTATCCGATGCCCACATGCAGGTCATCTCTATTAATTCGAGCAAGCAAGCTACAGCACATACATGATTTATGTCTCACGATTATCCGACTCTGATCCTGTCCTTTTTGCCCTCCCCCTATCCAGACTCGCTACCAGAGGAAACGCCCTACCAATAGGGTCGGGTATTCTCGTTGACAGATGGGCTGCCACGACGGATCCACTCGGCACGTGAATGAAACCACAATTTCCACAGAGCCTTGCGGGCATTGGAAGCTCTGGATGTATTAGTGCTGATAATTGGGAAATAGTCTAAAAGTTGCTGACTTACTTATCCGAGCGTCGAGATCGACTGGCTGATTTTGGTTGGTTGAGGCCGTCTATCAGTTCTGTAAATTCGTATCAGCAGCTTACTCGCACAGCATGGTTGCATGATGTTGGGATCCTTACTCTCGTACTGCGCATTGTAGTAGTCCTCCTGATCCAACGTGAGGTATGGTGGTGGAGTAGCAGCGAACATTGGTTGACGTTGTTGATTGTGCACTGCCATGCTTGGCGGAAGATCGCTATAGAAATTGATCGTGGTTATGCATCTTGTCATGGCGATTTCCCAACGTCTCAAGCCCGGCGACACTTCAGCCCAATGGTATTCAACGGGAGACCAGGACGTTGATGACTCGGGCCATAGTACAAGCTTGCAAGTATGTTAGAAGAACTGTCTTTGAATGCTGGCAACAGCTCGGACTCACGGAAGGTGCATTAGCCGATAAGGCGGAGGAAGCAGGAATGGTGTTCATATTTGCACGGTGTGAACAGTCGGATCTTGAGCAGGTAGATAGGAAGTACAGAGAGCAGTTTGAAAAGAGATGCTTGGTCTGCTATCCTGTATTGGATTATTAAGGGAGAACAGAGCGAGACGGAACATTGTGTGAGTTTATATAGTACACGCCTGCTCTTGTGATAAGAACGGGAGCGTAGTGCCAACACCCTTGTCAATATTTGGTGAATACGTGGGTACACGTCATAGGGCTCAAGTGTTCTCATAGGAAGTGTTGAAAGATTTGTCTTGTGAAATGAGCCTTTGCATCCTGAACACAGTTCAGAAGACCCCAACGATCAGCCCACATACAGAGGAAGCTCTGATCATAGACATGATCTGCTGCACACAAGCAAAGGCGGGATATAAGACTACTGTAAAGTTCCTGCGAGGATTTGAGTTCCACAATATGAGTGCCGAACTGCACAATAGGCGATGTTTGATACTTAATTCCTCCTTGGCCAGCCTTTGGGAAGCAATCTGCTTTGCGAACAAGACTCGCTGTACAATGCGCATGATCAGATACACATCCTGGATCAATATACCCTCGAGCAACCCGAAATGTAGACTGGGCCAGCGACAATTGGTGAGCATACTGTCCTGATATGTTTTGTCCTTGCAAGCTTTTCAGACATATTAAACTCAGAAGCTACTGGTCGGAGAGCAAATAGAGATGATTTATCCACCCACCTTTAATGAGGTCTCCTTGAATTTACACATGTACATTCAGGAGTGTAGGGTTCCAGCAGTCAGCCTGCCAAAATCTAACAAGCTGATAAAGCCCATGAATTGGAACCCCTTCACAAGAGATGCTTTCGCATACCGATTGACAACTTTTGTCTCTGTTCTACAATAGCTTTCTTTGAGACCAAGGTCATGGCTCAGAAAGCTGGACTGCAAAGATTCCTTCAATACGATCCTAAGACATCGAAGCAGAGAAATTCATAAACCGCAGGCAAGTCCAGGGTGGCTTCACAGGGCAAGGAGTAAGAAAGCTCGAAGCCGAAGCAGCAGCTCAAGTATTGATGCCATTCGCGCAGGAATTATTTCTCCTTGATTGCTGGATTTGCCATGAAGCTGTTGCTCTGATTGCTCCAGAGCAAGCTCGGATCCTCATGGCTTACTATGTGACAGCACATCAAGAGAAGACCTACTTGAGTGCGTAGTATGCAGCTTCTATCGTCCTGTGATTTAGTGCAATTCCAAAGCGACAGCAGTCATGAGAACGATATAACACGAATTTATGGGCAATGTGCTCCACTCTTGGAATGAGGTGAGGTCTGCGTATCCCGATTAGGCTTAGTGCAGAGCCGGTTTTTCGCCTTCGAGCCGATGTATTTCTCTACGTAGAATTACCATGCTTCAAAGTACATGTAAGTAAACCCCTTACCAAGTGGTTCTCAGACCTATCCAGGCGAGCGTAAGTTTTTAGGAGAAGGAGAAATCGCATAAGCATGAGGAATTCATCCTCATCCTGGTAGCCATAAGGCTATCACGGGCGACTCTCCATCCTTCTGGGAATAATATCTCTCTCCAGAGTATCCTGGGCGGACAGTAGTCCGATATCACATGAAATGCTGAGGCTGGTAGACTAAGTACCTGCAGCTTGGCTAATGATCGCTTTGCTCATCGGCCCCCAAGAGGCATTGACACCTCTCCTATGGGAGCAACGCACCGCACTCGTATGTAATGCCTCCATCTCCTACCTCATCCCGCCCCCATTGCCAAACAGCTCCTCCCATTCCCCCTGTGTCGGCAGTCGACCAGCTCCTCCAACCCACCTCTCCCTCGCATAAGTCCCCACCACCGTATTCTCCCCTCCTTCCTCCCCTTCGTCTCGCTCTCCCTTATTCACAACCGCAAACCTCGGCTTCCCCGACCCCATCCTCCCCATCGCCTTTTCGACCCGCCAGTGCTCCGCTCGCTGCCACACGACCGCTCTCTCCAACTCCTTCCGCCACTTCTTCATCCCCTTCACCCGCTCCCTCACCTCCACCACCGCATTACTGTCCGGTGCCTCCTCTTTGCCTCCACCCGGCGCAGTAAATGCTAGCTGCGGCACCCCGCTCGCTCTTGTCTCGACCGTCACTCTCTCCCCTTCGCGCTTCTTTTCCTCCTCAGCAGCGACTTCCGCATCCTTTGCGAGTCGCCGTAGCACAATCTCGTCCATCTCAATCCACTCGTTGATGCGCTCCACCCGATCTGCTAACTGCTGCAGCTGGCTAGTGTGGTGGTTCAGTCGACCTTCCAGGTCCATGACCCCGGTGGGAAGGGAGTCGGTATTGGCGATGGGGAGGATGACGGATTTCTTGGAGGAGGATGAGGAGTTGGAAGGGGACTTGAGGATCGACTTCTGGGAGGTGGAGGATTTGCTGGATGTGGAATTTGATTTTTGAGGGGGCCCGGTTGAGGAGGTGGTGGTGGGTGCTGCTCTAGTGGGTCTCATCGTGAGGGTTGTGGGCGGGGATTGGTTGGACGGAGGAGGTTTCTTTTGGAGTCTTTCGTTAGGGAGTGTAGAGGTTGACGCTTTGTGGGTAAGAGGTGGGTAGACCTACCCTCAGTACACTCTTCTCGTTTTCGATGTCAGGCTTTCTGCCCATCAAGGAAGCGCGGAGTGAGTCCATGGCCGGTAGACAGAAGGAGTATTAAACCCTGCGTGGCTGCTTACATGAAAGAGGTGAAGGTGCTGGGTTGCTGTACATCAATGGTCCTCGCTAAAGCTAGCTTCGATGTCACTTTTGCGAGATGAATATGAAAGGTCAACAATGACGTGTTCGCAAGGTGTTGAATGTGGACTCATAATGACAGTCTATATGTGTGATATGACAGTCCATTGTTAGCGCCGCTTTTTCTTTCCACGATCACCATGTCACAAGTCCTGTCCCTCGTATAGTCGAGAGAAGAAATCTATGAGTAAATCTTCATAGTATGGTCATGCTTAAAGTACGTCACACTAATTCTAGGGTGCAAAACAAAAGGTCCATCTCCAGAATATCTCCAAAGGTGATCAACGCCACTGTCCAGACATCTATTTCATCCATATTTAGCAGCCATTTCCATGCCCCGCACCATAGTTATCTCGCCCGGTCTGAAGCTTAGTATTTATGTTGAGGTTCAGTCCTACCACGAGGGAGAATTGGCTTTATATTCTCGGGCGTAGTGAGCACTGATGGCGCCGTAGTGAGCACTGAGGGCCGCATCTACCTCTTCGTCGGCCAAAGTAATCGGCTGACCGTCTTTGGAATGAAACAAGTTGTGAATCTCGGGCAGTGTCAAGTTCGCCAACAGAACCCTGTTGATCTGATCCAGGTGTTTCCTTTCCTTTGGATAATCGGCAATTTCGTAAGTAGAATTAAATCCGGTGAATTGGATCGGGCTGACTGGTGCTTCGTCAGCGGCGGCAATTGCGTCGACTTGCGCATCCGATAGATTGATAAGTCGTCCCCTAGATTGAGGCATAATGGCTGTTGCTATTTGGCCATCCGTCAAATTGTGACGGCGGAATTGTCCATGAAGTTCTTGAAAGCGCATTACGCCTTCAGTGCAGCCATCGACATCTTCCCCACAGAACACTGGAGCAGTCGATTCGGTCCGTGCGTAGTGAGAACTCAAGGCCGCATCTACTTGCTCGTCTGTTAATGTGATGGGCCGACCTGCGGAATGAAACAAGTCATGAATCTCGGGCAGCGATAGATTCGCCAATAAGACCCTGTTAATTTGATCTAGATGCTTTCTCTCCCCCTCGTAATTGGGTAGATTGTAATCCTTGTCAAACTCAAGTTCTTCATAGAGGAGGCGATAGTCTTCCCCGGACCTGAGTGGAGCTTCGTTGGCAGCTATGATCGCATCGACTTGTACATCCGTTAATTTCAACCATTGATTTGGTTTAGGAGTAGTCGCAGTAAGGAGCTGAGCGTCGGTTACATTGTGCCTGTTGAGTTTCTCTCGGATCTCGATCAGGTGTCTTTCATCGTCACTTGGTCCGTATGTTAACCGTTTGGCCAGTTGTATGTGAGGTGCGGGATCTGATCTTTGTTCCAGGCATATGTTGCTGTCGTTAGGAGCTAGAACTTGGACCTGGATCCTTGCTTTGTTTGCTATTCCCCCGTCTGCGAGTTGTTGTAGGTGCTCGCGGCTTGTCTCTACCATCGCATTGGTAGTGGCGGGAATGATTGGTGCAGCGGCCGCGCGAAGGATCAGCGCAGCAACTGCTGCTTTTAGGAGAGCCGCGCGCATGGTGTTAGGCGTTGCTTGATGTAGATTGAAAAAGAGTTGTGAAAGCGCAGGTGACTGGCGACTGGAAAAATGCTGGTCTTCTTGAACTGAATGACCTTGTGAGAATCTAGCGGTTGAAGGGAAGGTAGATGGAGGATGTGGGAAGGGATGACTTATATAGAAAATCAGAGGTGAAAAGCTTTACTAAATACCGACATCCCTGTCGCAAGATGACAGAGCAGATTCTGTAGATTTTGATACCATCGGTCAGCGGGTGAGTCTTTTTGCAAAAGCATCTCCTCCATTTAGAAATGTTTCTCCTCCGACTGAGGGCGTTTCCCAGATTTACCCAGTCAATCGCCTCCCTCAACGGATTTTTCGGAACCAGACGCGAAGGATACGCAAGTGAGTTTAAAACGATTTCATATCGCCGAATGTCTGTGATCAACTATGAGCTTCGAGGTAAGAAAGCTACAGTCATGCTCATCCGTAGTCGCCACATTTTCAAGGGTCTACCAGAGTTGTCAACGAAAGTTTGAGAGAGGGTTTCCTCTGAGTATTCGGCCAGAGCAATACCTAGTGTTCTCAAGTTTGCCCGCCAGTTCCATGCTTGGGACATCGAAATGTCAAATTTGTCAATAAAAATCCAAACTGCATTCCTTGAACTCGATTTTTGTAAAAATGAACTTTATCAACTCGGACATGGATGAGAATGAAATGTCGAACTGGCGGGAAGAATCGCCATATCTAGCCGAAGTTTCTCCGACGGTAGAAAGCCTGATGCAATGAAGCAATAAGTAAGTATGTCCCGATAATTATATATAGTATCTACCAGAACTCATCAACATGAAATAGACGTAGGTGCTCCGGGGATCCATGGCCCTGGCCTTGCCCAATTCTATATATTATCCACGTCCCGGAACCTTGGGGGTCGATTCATCAGGTTTAAACCCCTAAAACCGTAAAAGCCTCTGCCGTTGTTTGATCCCGTTCTTGTCCCTGTAGTAAGCCCACTGAGAACGCATATAATCGACCTGCCCTGGCGTGAACCCGGTTTTGCTAGCATTGATTAATACTACAGACTGAATCGATGGAGAGCCACGCTTACCAGTTGTCTTCGGTGTATGCCATGTGATTGTGTATACCTGTTCGTAAAGACCGCATTAGCCTCTACATCTGGTAGAAGAATGACGAGTCCAAGTAATTCTTACTGTCAAATCCATCTTGGTCTGGACAGCTATTGTACGTCTCGATTGGTCTTTCACAGTGTGTCCACATCCGCTTCTGCGGAGGAGTATCAGAAATTTGGTCACCTTCCTGAGTGTCGTCCGCGTGGCATATATCTCCTCGAGGCATCCCATTGTTTAGCACAGGGTGAGTCCAAGGGTGCAATAGCCCCATCCAGTGACCAATTTCATGGGTCGCAGTCATGCCGTGACCGTAATAAGTGTTATTATCGATTGGATGGCCGCCAGGCATTGTGTTGAGATCCAATCTCACTCCATCCAGAATAAAACCGTATGACTTTTCGAACGGCTCTGACGCCCCTGGGTGCGGAGCAAAGGGATGCACGGCTTCACCATACAATTGATTTGGGTTGCCGCCATAAAGTCCGGATAGGAAGTAGAGGTTTAGCGAGGCGTAATCACCACGGCGAAGCTATTCCATCATCTAAAGGACACCAAAGAGTCAGTGACATATACTGTACCGATGGAGGACTCGGTCATCTGGTTCAGGCTTCGGAAGGCACAACTTCCAGGCGCGTGAGAGCCGTTCAGGGTAGACTATCCTCAATAGCTTGCTCTCCAATGCTAGTAGTAGGCTACCAGACACGAATGACGTTCTAGTACTTACTGGCAATTGGTCTTCGTAGAAGCCCTTTGACCATTGCTCGTTCTTGGTATAACTTTTAGCGATCATTTTGAAGGAGATGTCATGAGGACCATAGCTGCTTTCCAACACTTTCAGCTATTATAAGAGGTCAGTATGCGAGGCAGAAGCGCCATGGAGCGCAAAATCTAGAGGGGGCCCAAACGAACCTGATCCTTATACCAATTATCAAAATCCCTGACAGAATCGTTCTCGGAGTAGACGAGATGAAGGTAGGTGTCAATGACAATTGGGCCTTTTGCAGGACGAGGCAGTTCATCCCTGACCCTCAGCCGTTGCCGTACGAGTTCTGGCCCGGGCTCCGGGGTTCCACAATAGGCAGAATCATGCGCAGAATTGCCTACACAAGGGAGGTTGCGCAGCCTCAATTGAATCAGTGATACAATTGATTTTGCGGGGGCTAGTGAGGCCTAGGACCGCTAGCCCGATAACGCTATATTCAATCAGATAATATTCTTCGCAATCTAATGATTATCGCATTTGATCAATTTTTCTCTTCTCTCATTATAATATTAATCACATTCATTTTATTATGTCTCAATTACCTTAATTGATCGACGACGATCAAGACATATTTACGATTATCGCTCTTATCGTTGTTATTGTTATTATTTTGAGTCAACATCTCGTTAACGATTCTCGACATTCATACATTAAAGCAATGAAGTATAGAGCGTTCAAATTCGATTTAAATCAATTTTTTTTCAACGACTTCGTCGTATAATGCGATTTATCAAGAAGAAAATTCGATTGCTTGTTAATTATTTCGCAATCGATGTTATTAAGTAAAGCAATCGTACAAAATCGTTTTTCGAACTCGCTCTTTGTCTTCTTCTATACAAATTATTTTATTTTCGTCAATTATTTGAATTAATAGAACGATTTAATTGTTTTCTCTTCTATCTCTCTTGCGTTCTTAACAATCTTCTTAAACATATAGAAATTCGTTACAACGATATTCTACGATAGCATTTAACGCTTATCTATACACGTCTTAAAAAATACGTTAAAGCGATAAAAAAAGTAAAAAAGATTAGAAGCAAAAGTACTATATAAAGATTTATTAATAATTTTTTTTAGAGATTTTGCAAATCAAATATAAAATAGAAATTCTATTACTTTAATTATAAAAAAGCATACGAAATAATATAATTAGCTATTACTTGTTCGAACAATTTAATAAAATCGATTTACGATTTTTGCGAAAACAAGATAAACGACGTTACGATATTGCAAAAGTTAAGATTGCAGAATCAATTAAAGAATCTATTTAAAAATCGAAGAAAACTTTAATTGTATAATAACAAAATTTATGTTTATTAATTATACATTATATCTTTCTATTTAGTTTATATAAACAAAAGACAATTCTTTTTTAATAAACAAATGTTAGAAGCTCGCATTATTGTCGAAAACTTCTATTACGAATCGTATACTAATAAGTACTATTCGTTGCGCATCGCTCTTCATAAGGCAATTAGAAAAAAAAGATTTATCGACAAAATCAAAATAATTAAGATGATTTAACTCTTAAATATCTTAAATTCGAATCAAGGTAATTAAGATAATTAAGATCTTGAACATCTTGAACATCTTAAATCTTAAATAATAAAAAAATATATAGCTTTTGAACGTGACTTTCTTATGAATCGTATTCAACTTATCTTAAGTCTTTACTTATTGTTACTCTAGTTTATTGAACTACTTGTGAAGATTTATTGAACATAAAATTGTTTATAGTTGCAACTCTTGTTATTAAGTAATTACTTACATTGTCTAAAGACGTTTACAAATCTCTTTAATAACATAACTTTCTTTAATAATTTTTTCGAAAGTACTAGCGTAACACTTTGAATATTTTAAGAATATTTGTATTAGATTAATGCGCTTTTATTTTAAGCAATAGCTTAACAACATTACGTCGATTCTTTATTGAAAAAGACAACAAAATAAAAATTAACAAGTCTAACGTTTATTATGAAGATCGTATTGATCTAAAGAACTAACTTATATAAATAAAGATTTATTTCATTTTCTATTTTGTTTTAGCGAATAAGAAAACGATTTTCGCATCAATATTTCTTAGAGAAAGAGCTCAACATTAACTCAAATTAAATTTACGCAAATATTTGAAAAATTATAATGAAAATCTTCGTATAATGTTTACGAATTTCGATAATTTTAAGAAAGAGCTTCGAAGAATCTTCGAAACATTTAACGAAAAACAAATCGCAAAAAAGTGATTTAACACTTAATTTAACGAATTTTTGCAATAGACTACGCAACAAGATTTTAAAAGTATATTAATTTTATCGAATGAAACGATGTCGCATTTATAACAATGTTTCGACGAAATCTTAAAAACAATCTTAAGAACGAAATTATACGTAATGACAAATTCATTAGCGACATGTTTGCTCTCATCGAAATAGTTATTAGTTTCGACGATAACTTGTATAAAAGAGCTATGAAAAAGCGATACGATCAATTTCACAAAAAAGCGAAAATCTTTTTTCAATTAACGATCAAATATTAGTAGAGAGAATCTCGTTCTAATTAGAGATACAATAATTTAAACTATCGTAGACTTGCATTTATGAAATTGAATTTTATCTAACGACGCAAAGAAAAAAACTTTAGAAGAAAGCAAAATAACAAATTTTAAAAAACGTGTTATTTATGTAACAAATTGAGTCACTTCGCAAGAGATTGTCGATTACGAAACTTAATAAATCGTCGACAAATCAATGTTATGTTAAGAGAAATACTTAATAGCTAAAATAATATTAAAAAATAAATCGACACAAAGACAAATATTTTTAAAACTAAATCGAACGACAATTATTATTTAATGAAGAACTCAAATTGGTTACAAAAAGTTCTAGATAAAATATTATTAAGCAAGGCATTCGCATTTACGTAAGAAGTTAATTAAGCACTTTAGAAGACTATTAAATCTTATAGCTTAATTATCGACTTAAACGAAGAATATAGCTAAAAGAATTTTTACGAATGCATAAAAAACATCACGAATCATTTCGAAACTTTAATTAACTCATCGAAAGTCGTAAACAAATGCGAAAAAAAACTAAAAAGTAATGTCATTATAAAGAAGAACATATTTGAAATTATAATGAGACAATTGAATCTTATAACATACGCAAGTCTTAATTAAATAGCTTGCTATAACAATTTATGTTAAACTTATCTAAAAGAGAAGAACGAAATTAATTGATTTTCTAGAAAATCAAAGTTAGCAATTTAGCAATAGAAAAAAGTTTAGCGCAAATAGACGTTTGAAGTAGAAGTCGCAACATAGAAGCAAGAAAAAATTCAAATTTCTTAATAAAGAACATACTAGAGAAATGCAATATATTAGTCCAATAGTAGCAACTAAACTCAATAACGCACGCACGATATTTTATCACATTAATTAAGATTAATGATTATTGATTTACAACAATGATCGATTTTAATGCGATAAATAATTTTATAACTAGAGCTCTTATAAAGAGAGAAAAATATTTTACTTAAAAGAAGTTTAACGTTTACAATCTAGTAATTGTAGATAAAAACTTATTATTCGCAAGAAATGAAAAAGTAAACAAAGAAACAAAATTATTATTAATAGTTATTTAACAACATTACTAAGAAATAATTTTTAATATAATGAGAATAATTATTTACGATATTATTTTAGAAATGTCTTAATTGAAGCAACACAATCTAGAAGTTAATTAGAATACACAAGTACTTAAATTCGTACAATGTGATTACGCAATTCACATTTAATCTACGCATTAATAACGTTCGATAATAGATAAAAGATTAAGTTGAAACTCGATCGCAAGTAACGAATTTACATTTTCGCAAAAAAACGATTTAATAAAGTTCGACTCAATAGACATCGACAAAAATTAATTAAGTCATAAAGTTAAAATAAGTGAAGAAAACTACGAATCTTCTAAGAGCTCTAAACTATCTAATATAGCGAAAAAATCGCTAAAGTACATATCACAAATATACAACAATTGAAAGCATTTATTTTAGAAAAAGAAAACGATCAAGATTTTATCTAAACATTAATCGTAAAATTACGAGATTAAACTTAAATTAAATAAGCAATTTACGTTTGAATTTATATATACTTTATGTAAAAAGAAGCTAAAAATCCTTCGCAAATATTTAGCAAAAAACGAAAAAAAAAAATTTATAAGAAAATCTTAATTATAGACAAAATACTCGATTCTCTTTGTATTTAAGAAGAACGAAACTCTTCGTCTATGTGTTAATTATTAATAGCTAAACAATATTACGATAAACAATCGATATTTATTATTTAACATTAACGAACTTTAAAATTGATTATTCGAAGTAAAGTACTTTATTAAACTAGATTTACGAGAAGCGTACAATCAAATTAGAATAAAAACAAAAAAAGAGTAAAAAACAACTTTTCGCATACGATATAAATTGTACAAATACACGATAATGTTGTTTGAACTCACAAATGTCTTGACAACGTATTAGAAAATAATTAATAATATATTACGACAATATTTGAATCGATTTGTCATAGTATACTTGAACGACATCATAATTTACTCAAATATTTTGAAAAAACATGTAAATTATGTTTTCAAAATATTAGAATATCTAGATAAAAAAAATCTACATTTCAAATCAAAGAAATGCGAATTTCATCAAAAAAAAGTTAATTTTCTTAAATTTGTCGTTAAACGACATAAAGTACGCATGAATCTCAAAAAATTACGAACAATTAAAGAATAAAAATTATCTATTAACGTTAAAAAAATTCAATTCTTTCTAGATTTCATAAACTACAATAAGAAGTTCATTAAAAATTACTTTATTAACGTAATATCATTAACAAATTTTACGAAAAAAAAGACGTTATAAAAATAAAAATTAACAAAAAAATAATTTTAAAATCTTAAGCTAAAATACTTAAAAAATTTAATATTAAAAATATACGATTTACGATTATTAAATAAGATTAAAATTAACGCATTAAATTTAATTATTAATGCATGCTTCAATTAAAAGCATAAAAATATATAACATTTAATAATATATCTTTCGAAAAAATTCTTGTTAATCGAATAAAATTACAATATTTACGACAAAAAGTTATTCGCTATTATAGTTTTTCTAAAATTATAAAGAATATACATCGAAAAATTATTAAAATTTACGATTCTTACAAATCACAAAAATCTTTTACATTTTATTATTATTAAATAATTTAACAAAAGACAAATGCAATAATTAGAGCAATTTAAATAATACAAGTTCAAAATACAATATATATTAAACAAAGATAACAACAAAGCAAACGCACTTAACAAAAGAAATAATTATATAAAAACGAAGAAATCGTTTAATTATAGCATACTTAAAGTTAACAAGAACGAATCATTATTAGCAAACAAATATAAGTTAAATGTTACTTTACGAATACTTAGAAACAATAAAAAAGAATTTTTAATAAAAAAAGAAAAACTCTAGATATTTATCAACAAAATTGACGAATATATAAAAAAATATCATGATAAATCATTGCAAAGACACTTAAGAGTGATCAAAATTCTTCAACTTTTACGCTAGTATTGTTAGTTTTCTTAGATAAGACAAATTATTGAAACATACATTAAACGATGTTTTAATTGTTAGCAAAACAAACATAATACATATGCGAACTATGACAAAATTTAATATTAGAAATTACTTAAGTCGTTATAAAATAAAGTTACGATAAACTTTATTATTAAGTTGCTTAAATTGACGAATCTAGCAATTGAAAACAAATATGACTTAATACTAATAATGATTAACAAACTTATTAAGTATTTATATATTATCGCATGCAAGAAGAAATTTATAATAGACCAATTAAAATACATTGTATTGAATCGACTTATACAATATTATAATATACTTAAAGAATTAACTAGTAATAGAGACAAGCTCTTTACGTCTAATTATTAAAAGACATTTTTATCGATGTTAGAAACAAGACTTAGAATGTTCATTGTCTATTATTTGATTACGAATAATTAAATAGAGCAAACAAACTAGAGTCTAAAGTAATATTTAAGACATTACGTCAACAATACTTACAATAATTGAATAACATTTTTATTTATAACTTAACTAGCACTAAATGCAAAAATTTTAAATATTATTAAAATAACTTTATTTTTCGTCAATTATAATAGAGAATTTAATCTCTTCGAAAAAAAATAAAAGCATCTATTAATTCAATTAGTTATCGAAAAAGTAGCGACACTAAAAAAGATATACGACAACATCTTAAAGATATAGAAGAAGTCGATCAAGTATTAAAATAAGAAACGAAAAACGACATCTTAGCTAAAGAAGAGAGATAAAATATATCTTTTTACGAAAAATCTTAAGATAAGAAAGTTAAACAAGAAATTAAATTATGTCAAAGTTGAATCGTTTCTCATTAAAAAAACAAAGAAATCAATCAATTACGAATTCGATTTATTCAAGAACGTCAAAGTATTTTTAGTATTTTATATTTTATTGTTGAAATCAACGAACTTAATTACGTCTTTATAGAACACATTTTATTTTCATTTACAAAAAAAAACAATATAAAATTGAGAAAATTCTACAATAGAAAAATCAAAAATATCTTATTAAGTGAAAAGAATATTTTATCTTCGAAAACACATAAAAGTTATTCAAGAATTTAAAGAAGTGCTTTAACAAGTTGCGACGATTTCGTTAACGACAAAATCACTCATAAGAGTTGACAAAGCATTAAAAAATAAAAAAGCGAACAATGAAAAATCGATAATAGTATCGAATAAAGCTTCGAACGTCTCTTCAATACATTTGATCTCTTTTTTGTCGTTCTCGATCTTTAGAATGTTCTTTGACTTCGCATTATTTATATCTTTTAAACGACAAAATGAATGTTTTCTTTATTTCGTCTTTCGCATAATTCTTAAACGCAATTTTGTTATTTTATCATTTAGCTTTTTAGTCTTTTGAATAGCTTTATTCATTTCTTGATAATTAAAAGTCAAATTACATTTTCGATTCTTTCGATAACATTTTTTACACTTAAGATATTTTTTATTTATTTGGCAAGATACATTAAATGAGACGCAAGTTCGACAAAGACGCATTGTGAGAAAGACGTACTTATAGCGACGATTAGCAATGAAATTGCGACGTTGTTTAGTAATTAGCTTAATTAATATAATAAAAAAGAATAAATGATTTCGAGACAAAAATTCTTGAAAAGAGAAAATAGTGTTACGAGTCGCGTGCTAATAAGTACTATTTGTCGCACATCGCTCTTCATAAGGCAATTAAAAAGAAAAGATTTGCCAATAAAATTAAGATAATTAAGATGACTTAATTCTTAAACATCTTAAATTCGAATTAAAATAATTAAGATAATTAAGATTTTAAACATTTTAAACATCTTAAATCTTAAATAATAAAAAGACATATAGCTTTCGAACGCGACTCTTCTATGAATTGTGTTCAACTTATCTTAAGTCTTTACTTATTGTTACTCTAATTCATTGAATTATTTATAAAGATTTATTGAACATAAGATTATCTATAGTTGCAATTCTTGTTATCAAATGATTGCTTGCATTGTCTAAAGACGTTTACAAATCTCTTCAATAACATAACTCTCTCTAATATCTCTTACGAAAGTACTAGCGTAACAACTTCTTTAATTTAATTTAAAATTTGTAAATATTTAATACTTTTAAGACGTAAATAAAAATAAATTTATAATTTGTTAAAAATTTCTATTTAGTAACAATTTTTCTAATTAATTGTTATACGTGTCTACGAAGCAATTAGATAGAATTTCGCTTTGCGATGCGATCTTTTAGTTTTTCGAAATATTTACAAGTTAATAAGATCTTTAACAATCTTGAAAGCTTTACATTATAAGAATACTAAATCTTTTTCTTTATGTTTATATATATATTTAGCTTCGATTAAGTTTTTTGATGCTAATCTTTATTGCTTGTTGCTCTAAATCTTGTTGTTATTATTTAAATGTTAAAACAAGAAAAAAAATTAAATTAAATTTTCAAAGACGATTTTTGTTCTTTCTTTTCTCTTTTGTTATTTCTTATTATTATTGCATTAAATCTTCGCAATTATATATTTATATATGTATCTTTAACGATTAAAAAGCTCTTGTTAGTTTGACAAAGCGTTATAATTGTAAATAATGTCGTCAATATAAACACTTTTTAATCTAAATTTTATATGTTTGTTTTAAGAATTTTTTAGAAATATTATTAACGCAAATACGATTAAACGTTAATTATTATTTTGTTTATTCAAAGAACAAATTTTAAGACGTCGATAAAATAGATGCAATTTACACTCGTTTATATTGCAACTTACGCATTATATTTCTTTATTAAATATCTAAGATCTTCGAAAGAGACAATATTGTATACAAAAATCTAATAATCGAACATCTTGTTGTTGCTTTTTTTCTCAAATAAGACTTGTCAAGATTCGAAGAAAAAATTTCGATAATAGTATCTTTTTCTTAAATATTTAAATATTTTTTGCAAAAACGTCTTCTTTTCGCATCTAATACGTCTTCGCATTACTTGTTATCGTTTTCTCTTTACTATTTTTATTTGTCTTTTCTTTATTACTTCTATTTGTTTTCTTTAATCGTACATAATACTTGCGTTCGTCGATCGAAAAATAATTAATTATTGTTCGTTATATTTAGTAATTCAACTTGTCGTCTTAATTTGTTAAATAATTTATATCTTTCGCATAGTAATGTAGATTTTCAAAGACATACTTAAAGTAAAAGTGCATTTTGTTTTCGTAATACTTTCGAAAAAAGATTTAAAAATAAATTTTTAATTTTAGCTTTTTTGCTTAATATAACTTTTTTATTTTGATAAGATTTTTTTGAAATATATCGTTTATCTACTTTAGTAAAGATTGTTGTCTTAATATGTTTCTTATTAATTGCGTTTGCTCTTTAAAGTATTCGCTCAATATTTGTTATAAAATGTCTAAATTGAAGTTATCTATTACGTTTACGCGTGTTTATTTAGATTTCTTCGAGATCTTTTTATTCTTTGCGAATTTTGTAAAAGAAGTAAACTATTACGCTAGTACTTTCCACGAAGATATTAGAAAGAATTACGCTATTAAAGAGATTTGTAGACGTCTTTAGACAATGCAAGCAATCACTTAGTAACAAGGATTTGCAACTTTGACAATCGTAACAATAAGTTAAAACTTAAGATAAATTGAACACGATTTATAAGAAAGTCGTGTTAAAAGATCTATATACTAAAGAAAATTTCTCTTGTTCGCTTTGTTCGCTATCGAATATGTTGAACGCTATTCGTTTAGCTTATTGTCGAACATGTCGAACGCGAACATTGCTCGCTTTGCTCGTTGTTAAACATGTCGAACATTGCTTATTCGCCAAATCGTCGAACATGTAGATAGTCGTGCTTCGTGCTACATGTTGCGTTATAGTTAATATATTACGTTGTTTCGAACTAGGCTCGTAACACTATCTCTCTTCTTAAAGGTTTTCGTTTTAAAAGTTAATCGTCTCTTATTATGTCTTGTTAGCAACAAAGTCGTTTTCGTATCGCATTCGAAATCGAACACTACGATACACTAATAGATATTGTCTATGAACGTTGCTCTCTCTTTGATTATTTCTATATTGTCATGAAAGACTTCTTGTCTCGTTTAAAGTGTTCGAAATGTGTTTGTACGAACAAATCGTACGTAAACATGTCTTGATTTTCTCTTGATCACAATAGAGAAGATCTTTTTGTTAAGATCGTTAAAGATAAAGCTTTTTTAACAATCGTCATAACTCGATTGCTACGAAATAAGAAGATTTTAAAGAAAATTAATGCGAAGACGAAACGAAAGACACAATGCCTATTGTTAAGAATAAAGAAATTGAACGCTCTTAAGTTCTTTAACTATCTTGTTGCGAATGCTTTTGTTAAATTATCTTTTGCCTTCTAGTTATTTTTTGTTATGCTAAATGATTTTTCGAACGTCGATGAAATCTCTAGATAAAATCATAGCAATCGTCAAGATTCTTTTTGAGTTTTTACGTGTTCTTTGAGATAGAATATTTTTTTCACTTGATTAAATAGTTTTGATCTTGTTGCTTTAGAATTTTTTTCACTTCGTATTAATTCTTTTCTTGAGCTTTGTAATGAAATGTTTTCTATATAGACGTATTGAAGTCGACTAATTCTAATAACGAGATATAAAATACTAGAAATACTTTGACGTTCTTAAGTAAGTCGAGTTCGTAATTAACTAGTTTCTTAGTCTTTTTAACGTAAAACAATTCGATCTTGACATAATTTAATTTCTTGCTTAGTTTTCTTATCTTAAGATTTTTTGTAAAAAGATAAATTTTATTTCTCTCTTTTAGTTAAGATGTCATTTTTCGTTTTTTGTTCTAGTACTTGATCGATCTTTTTTGCATTATTAAGATGTTGTCGTATATCTTTTTTAATGTCGCTATTCTTTCGATGACTAATTGAGCTAATAGATGTTTTCGCTCTTTTTTGAAGAGATTGAGTTCTTTGTTATAGTTGGCGAAGAATAAAGATACTTTGATAATATTCGAAATCTTTGCATTTAATGTTAATTGTGTCATAGATAGAAATGATATTTAATTGCTATAAGTATTGTTAACGTAGTGTCGCAAATATTGCTTCAAACTCTAGTTTGTTCGCTTTGTTTGTTCATTCGTGATCGAATAATAGATAGTGAACATTCTAAGTCTTGTTTTTAACATTGATATCAATGTCTTTTAATAGTTAGACGTAAAGAGCTTGTCTCTATTACTAATTAATTCTTTGAGTATATTGTGATATTGTATAAGTCGATTTAACACAATGTATTTTAGTTGTTTTGCTATGAACTTTTTCTTGCATGCGATAATATATAAGTACTTGATAAGTTTATTAATTATTATTAATATCGAATTATATTTGTCTCTAGTTGCTAGATTCGTCGATTTAAGCAACTTAATAATAAAGTTTATCGTGACTTCTTCTCATAACGATTTAAGTAATTCTTGATATTAAATTTCGTCATAGTTCGCATGTGTATTATGTTTGTTTTGCTAATAGCTAAGACATCGTTTGACGTATATCTTAATAGTTTGTCTTATTTGTGAGAACTAACAATGCTAACGTAAAAATTGAAGAGTTTTGATCACTCTCGAATGCTCTTGCAATGATTTATTATAATGTTCTCTTATATATTCGTCGATTTTATCGATAAATATTTGAAGTTTTTCTTTCTTTATTAAAAACTCTTTTGTATTGTCTCGAAGTATTCGTAATGTAACATTTAGCTCGTATTTGTTTATTAATAATGATTTGTCTTTGTTGATCTTAAGTATGCTATAATTAAACGATTTCTTCGTTTTTATATAATTATTTCTTTTGTTAAGTGCGTTTGCTTTATCGTTATCTTTGTCTAAAATATACTATATTTTAAACTTGTATTGTTCAAGTCGTTCTAATTATTGTACTTGTCTTTTGTTAAATTGTTTAATAGTGATAAAGTGTACAAGATTTTTATGATTCGTAAGAATTGTAAGTTTTGACAATTCTTCGATATACATTCTTTATGACTTTAAGAAGACTACAATAGCGAGTAATTTCTTGTTATAAACATCGTAATTTTATTCGATTAACGAAAGTTTTCTTAAGAAATATGTTATTAAGTGCTATATGCGTTTATGCTCTTAATTAAAGCATGCATCGATAACTAAATTTAATGCGTCAATTTCAATTCTACTTAATAATCGTGAATTGTACATTTTTAGTATTAATTTTTTTAAGCATTTTAACTTAAGATTCTAAAATAATTTTTCTTTTGCGAATTCTTATATTTATAACGTATTTTTTTTTGTAAAATTCGTTAATGATATCGCATTAACGAAGTAGCTTTTGATAAACTTCTTGTTGTAGTTTATAAAATCTAGAAAGAATTGTACTTTTTTAACATTAATAAATGATTTTTATTCTTTAATTGCTTATAGCTTCTCGAAATTCATGCGTACTTTATATTGTTTTACGACAAATTTAAGAAAATTAACTTCTTTTTAATGAAATTCGCATTTCTTTAATTTAAAATGTAAGTTTTTTCTATTTAAACATTTTAATACTTTGAAAACATAACTAACATGTTCTTTCAAAATTTTTAAATAAATTATGATGTCGTTCAAGTATGCTATGACAAATCGATTCAAATGTTGTCGTAGTACATTATTGATTATTTTTTGATACGTTGTCGAGACGTTCGTAAATTCGAACGACATTATCGTGTATTCGTATAATTTATATCGTATACAAAAAGTTGTTTTTTACTCTTTTCTCGTCTTTATCTTGATTTAGTTGTACGCTTTTTGTAGATTTAATTTAATAAAGTACTTGACTTCAAATAGTCGATCTTGAAGTTCGCTAATATTAAGTAGTAAGTATCGATTTTTAATCGTAATATGATTTAGCTTTCAATAATTAACATATAGACGAAGAATTTCGTTCTTTTTAGATACAAAGAGAATCGAGTATTCTATCTATGATTGGAATTTTTTAATAAATTCTTTTTTTTCATTTTCTACTAGGTATTCGCGAAGTACTTCGAGCTTCTTCTTAAATAGAGCATATATAAGTTCAAACGTAAATTGCTTGCTTAATTCAAGTTTAATTTCATGATTTCACAATTAATGTTTAGAAAGAGTCTCTATCGTTTTCTTTTCTTGAAACAAATGCTTTCAATTGTTATATATTTGTAATACGTACTTTAGCGATTTCTTCGTTATATTAAATAATTTAAGACTCTTAAAAGATTTGCAATTTTTTTTACTTACTTTAACTTCGTAATTTAGCTAATCTTTATTAATACTTGTTAAGTCGAACTTGATTAAATCGTTTTTTTTCGAAAATGCAAATTCGTATCTTGCGATCAAGTTTCGACTTTGTCTTTTATCTATTATCGAACGCTATTAATGCGTAGATTAAATGTGAATTGCGTAATCACATCGTTCGAATTTAAGTACTTGTGTATTTTAGTTGACTTCTAGATTGTGTTGCTTCAATTAAAACATTTCTAAAACGATATCGTAAGTAATTATTTCCACTATATTAAAGATTAGCTTCTCGTAATGTTGCTAAATAGCTATCGATAATAATTTTCTTTCTTTGTTTACTCTTTCATTCTTGTTAAATAATAAGTTTTCATCTACAATTATTAAATTGTAAGCGTTAGACTTCTTTCGAATAAAATATTCTTTCCTCTTTACAAGAGCTTTGATCATAAAATTATCTATTGCACTAGAATTAATCATTGCAATGAGTCGATCATTATTGATCTTAACTAGTGTAATAAAGCATCGTACGTGTGTTGTTAAGTTTAGTTGTTACTATTAAACTAACATATTGCATTTCTTTAATATGCTCTTTATTAAGAAATTTGAACTTTTCTTTTTTCTTGTGTTGCGACTTTTGCTTCAAGCGTCTTCTTGCGCTAAGCTCTCTTTTGTTGCTAAATTGCTAACTTTGGCTTTCTAGAAAATTAATTGGCTTCTTCTTTTTCTTCTAGATAAGTTTAACATAAGTCGTCGTAGCAAGCGATTCAATTAAGTGTCTTATGTTTCTTTACTTTCTTTATCTTTTATCTAGATAGACTAACACTATTTAGTTGTTGTTTAATTTCGTCGAAAATATTCTTTTTTATAGTGACGTCGCTTCCTAGCGCTTTCTCGCATTTGTCTACGATTTAACTAATCTATCTTTTCTTTAATAAGCTAGTTAAAGCGTTAAGATGTTTCGTGATGTTGTCTAAGCATTCGTGAAAGTTCTTTTAATTATATGTTACGCTAGTACTTCCCACGAAGATATTAGAAAGAGTTATGCTATTGAAGAAATTTGTAAACGTCTTTAGACAATGCAAGCAATCACTTGATAACAAGAATTTGCAACTTTAACAATCGTAACAATAAGTCAAGACTTAAGATAAGTTAAACACGATTCATAAAAGAATCGTATTTTAGTTTCTATATACAAAAGGAAATACTAATTGTTCGTTTTGTTCGTTCGTCGAACATAGCGAGCATAATTGTTCGCAATGTTCGTTCGTCGAACATGTCAAACATCATGCTCAAAATGCTCGCTTCTCGAGCATGTCGAACATAATAATAGGTTCGCCCTAGAGACGTAGAACTTGAATCACTAATACAACTTTAATAAGCTCGTAACACTATCTCTCTTCTTTAGAGTTTTCGTCTTGAAACCCAATGTTTTCTTATCATGCCTTCAAGAAAGATTAATACCAAGAATTCTTCTTTTCGCAAGAAAGATTTTCTTGACGCTCTAGAATTTGTGTCTTTAGCAATGCGTCCTTGTCGTAATTGTGCGACGTCTAGTAAGACTTGTTGTGTAAATAATGATTTCAAGAAGTGTGTAAAGTGTGTGCGATCTAATTGTAATTGTGATTTGACAATCTCTTTTGCTTCGATAAAACGAATTTATGAAGAACGAATGCGCTTAAAGAAAGAAGTGCGCGAAGCGCGTGCTAAGCTAAGTCGACTAGAAAAGCAACTTGATTTCTTAAAGAATAAGAAGAAAGAAATAATCGTAACGAAGTAAAAAAACATTGATAATTTGAAGATGAACGAAGCACATTCTACTAAGTTTGTTGCGAAGACTTCTAAGTTGTTATTCGATATATCGTTCGAATAGTTTCAACTTTCGATTAATTGAAATTGAGCTACTACTTTCTTGCCTAACTTTGATGAAACTTTCTTAGAAAATTTCGATAGCGATTAAGATTCTCTTTTGGCTTTCATGTGTTCTTCGAGGTAGAATATCTTTTTCATTTGATAAGATATTTCTAACCTTTCTATCGTAGAATTCTCTCAACCTTATATTGTTTCTCTTCTTGTGAATGAAAATAAAATGTGTCTTGTAAAGGCGTACTTGAGTCGACTAATTTCAATAATGAGATATAAAATACTAGAAATACTTTGACGTTCTTAGGTAAGTCGAGTTCGTAATTGATTGATCTCTTAGTCTTTTTGACGAGAAACGATTCGACCTTAACATGATTCAATTTCTTGCTTGATTTCCTTGTCTTAAGATTTTTTGTAAAAAAATAAATCTTATTTTCTTTCTTTAGCTAAGATGTCGTTTTTCGTTTTTTGTTCTAGTACTTGATCAACTTCTTTTGCATCTTCGAGATGTTGTCGTATATCTTTTTTAATGTCGCTATTCTTTCGATGACTAATTAAGCTAATAGATGCTTTCGCTCTTCTTTAAAGAGATTGAGCTTCTTGTTATAATTGACGAAGAATAAAGTTATCTTAATGATATTTGAAATCTTTGCATTTAGTGCTAGTTGTGCCATAGATAGAAGTGATACCCAATTGCTATAAGTATTGTTGACGTAATGTCGTAGATATTGCTTCAAACTCTAGTTTGTTCGCTCTATTTAATCATTCGTGATCAAGTAATAGACAATGAACATTCTAAGTCTCGTTTCTAATATTGATATTAATGTCTTTTAATAGTTAGACGTGAAGAGCTTGTCTTTGTTACTAGTTAATTCTTTAAGTATATTGTGATATCGTATAAGTCGATTCAATACAATGTATTTTAGTTGTTCTACTATGAACTTCTCTTTGCATGCGATAATATGTGAGTACTTAATAAGTTTGTTAATCATCACTAGTATCGAATTATATTTGTCTTCAATTGCTAGATTCGTCGACTTAGACAACTTGACGATAAAGTTTATCGTGACTTTATCTTATAACAACTTAGATAATTTCTAATATTAAATTTCGCTATAGCTCGCATGTGTATTATGTTTGTTCTACTAACAACTAAGGTATCGTTTGATGTATATCTTAACAACTTGTCTCATCTATAAGAACTAACAATGCTAGCGTAAAAGCTAAAGAGTTTTGATTACTTCTAGATGCTCTTGCAATGATTTATCATGATGTTCTCTTATACATTCGTCGATTTTGTTCATAGATATTTGAAGTTTTCCTTTCTTTACTAGAAACTCTTTCTTGTCGTCTCTAAGTATTCGTAAGATAGCATTTAGCTCGTATTTGTTTGTTAATAATGATTCGTTTTTGTTAACTTTAAGTATGCTATAATTAAACGATTTCTTCGTTTTTATGTGATCATTTCTTCTACTAAGTGCGTTTGCTTTGTCATTATCTTTGTCTAGAATATACTATATCTTGAACTTGTATTGTTCGAGTTGTTCTAATTATTGTATTTGTCTCTTGTTGAGCTATTTAATAATGATAAAGTGCACAAGATTCTTATGATTCGTAAGAATCGTAAGTTTTAATAATTCTTCGATGTATATTTTTCATAATTTTAAGAAAACTACAATAGCGAGTAATTTCTTGTTATGAACGTCGTAGTTTTATTCGATTGACAAGAGTTTTCTCGAGAGATATGTCATTGAGTGTTATATGTCTTTATGCTCTTAATTGAAGCATGCATCGATAACTAGATCGAATGCGTCGATTTCAATTCTACTTAATAATCGTGAATTGTATATCTTTAATATTGATTTCTTTAAGCATTCTAGCTTAAGATCTTGAAATGATTTTTCTTCTACAAGTTCTTATATTTATGACGTATTCTTCTTCGTAAAGTTCGTCAATAATATCGCGTTAACGAAGTAGTTTTTGATGAACTTTTTGTTGTAGTTTATAAAATCTAGAAAGAATTGTACTTTCTTAACATTAATAGATAATTTTTATTCTTTAATTGCTTATAGCTTTTTGAGATTTATGCGTACTTCATGTCGTTTTACGACAAATTCAAGAAAGTCAACTTCTTTCTAATGAAATTCGCATTTCTTTAATTTAAGATATAAGTTTCTCTTATTTAAACATTCCAATACTTTGAAAATATAACTAACATGTTCTTTCAAAATTTTTAAGTAAATCATAATGTTGTTCAAGTATGCTATGACAAATTGATTCAAATGTTGTCGTAGTGTATCATTGATCATTTTCTAACACGTTGCCAAGGCGTTCGTGAGTTCGAACGACATTATCGTGTATTCGTATAGTTTATATCGTGTGCGAAAAGCTATTTTTCACTCTTTCTCTATCTTTATTCTAATCTAATTGTACGCTTTTCGTAAATCTAGTTTAATAAAATACTTCGCTTCAAATAGTTGATCTTGAAGCTCGTTAATATTGGATAGTGAATATCGATTCTTGATCGTAATATAATTTAGCTTCTAGTAATCGACACATAGACGAAGAATTTCATTCTTCTTAGATACAAAGAGAATCAAGTATCTTGTCTATGATTAAGATTTTTTGATAAATTCTTTTTTTTTGTTTTTTGCCAAGTATTCGCGAAGTACTTCGAGCTTCTTTTTGAATAAAACATATATAAGTTTAAACGTGAGTTGTTTGCCTAATTCAAGTTTGATTTCATAATTCTACAATTAATGTTTAGAAAGAGCCTTTGTCGTTTTCTCTTCTTAAAATAGATGCTCTCAATTGTTGTATATTCGTAGTACGTACTTTAGCGATTTCTTCGCTATATCAAATAATTCAAAGCTCTTAAAAGATTCGCAATTTTTTTCATTTACTTTAACTTTGTGATCTAGCTAATCTTTGTCAATGTCTATTAAGTCGAACTTAATTAAATCGTTTTTTTTTCAAGAATGCAAATTCGCATCTTGCGATCAAGTTTTAATTTTATCTTTTATTTATTATCGAACGTTGTCGATGCGTAGATTAAATATAAATTGCGTGATCACATCGTTCGAATTTAAATACTTGTGTATTTTAGTTAACTTTTGAATTGTGTTGCTTCAATTAAGACATTTTTAGTACAATATCGTAAATGATCATTTCCATTATATTAAAGATTAGTTTCTCGTAATGTTGCTAAATAGCTATTGATAATAGTTTTGTTTCTTTGTTCACTCTTTCATTCTTGTTAAGTAATAAGTTTTCATCTACAATTATTAGATTGTAAGCGTTAGACTTCTTTTAAGTAAAATACTCTTTCTTCTTAACAAGAGCTTTGATCATAAAATTATCTATCGCATCAAAATCGATCATTGCGATGAGTTGACGATCATTGATCTTAATTGATGTGATAAAACATCGTGCGTATGCTATTAAGTTTAGTTGCTATTGTTGAGCTAACATATTGCATTTCTCTAGTATGTTTTTTATTAAGAAATTTGAACTTTTCTTTGCTTCTATGTTGCGACTTCTACTTCAAACGTCTATTTGCGCTAAGCTTTCTTCTATTGTTGAAGTGCTAACTTTGGCTTTCTAGAAAATCAATTAACTTTCTTCTTTTCTTCTAGATAAGTTTAGCATAAGTCGTTGTAACAAGCAATTCAATTAAGTGTCTTATATTTCTTTGCTTTCTCTATCTTTTTTTTAGATAAACTAACACTATTTAGTTGTCGTTCGATTTTGTCGAGAATATTCTTTTTTATAATGGCGTCGCTTTCTAGCGCTTCCTCGCATTTGTTTACGATTTGATTAATCTATTTTTTCTTCGATGAACTAGCTAAAGTCTCGAGGTAATTCGTAATGTTTTTTATGCATTCGTGAAAGTTCTTTTAGTTATACTCTTCGTCTAAGTCAATGACTAGACTATAAGGTTTAATAGTTTTCTTAAGTGTTTAATTAACTTTTTGCGTAGACGCGAATGCCTTGTTTGATAATGTTTTATCTAGAACTTTCTATAATTGATTTGGGTTCTCTACCAAATAGTAGTTGTCGTTCAATTTAGTATTGAGGATGTTCGCTTTTGTGTTAACTTGCTCCTTAATGTCGTTCTAGCTATTAGATATCTCTCTTAACATAGCATTGATTTGTTGACGATTTATTAAGTTTCGCGATCGATAATCTCTTGCGAAGTGACTCGATTTGCCACATGAATAGCATGTTTTTTGAGATTTGTTATCTTGCTTTTCTTTAAAGTTCTTCTCTTTACGTTGTTAAGTAAAGTTTAATTTCATAGATGCAAACTTACGATAATCTAGATTATTGTACTTCTAATTAGAACAAAATTCTCTCGAATAATATTTAATCATTGATTCAAAGAAGATTCTTGCTCTTTCTCGAAATTAATTGTATCTTTTTTTTATAGCTCTTTTATACAATTTGTCGTCGAAATCGATAACTACTTCGATGAGATCAAACATATCGTTGATAAATTTGCCATCGCGCATAATTTCGTTCTTAAGATTGTTCTTAAGATCTCGTCGAAACATTGTTATAAATGCGACATCGTTTTACTTGATAAAATTAATATATTTTTAGAATCTTATTGCGTACTTTGTTGCAAAGATTCGTTAAATTAAATGCTAAATTATTCTTTTTGCGATTTGTTTCTCGTTAAATGTTTCGAAGATTCTTCGAAGCTCTCTTTTGAAGTTATCGAAGTTCGTGAACATTGCACGAGAATTTTTGTCATAATTCTTCAAATATTTGCGTAAGTTTGACTTGAGCTAGTGTTGAGCTCTTCTTCTAAGAAATGTGAATGCAAAAATCGTCTTCTTGTTCGCTAGAATAGAATAGAAGATGAAGTAAATATTCATTTGCATAAGCTAGTTCTCTAGATCGATTCGATCTTCATGATAGACGTCAAGTTTATTAATTTTAATCTTGTCGTCTAACATGTTCGACAATTGACGTGATGCTAATGAGCTAGTGTTCGAGATAGAGGCGCGTTAACCTAATATAGACATTCTTAGAGTGTTCAAAGTGTTACGCTAGTACTTCTCACGAAGATATTAGAAAGAGTTATGCTATTGAAGAAATTTGTAGACGTCTTTAGGCAATGCAAGCAATCACTTGATAACAAGAGTTTGCAACTTTAACAATCGTAATAGTAAGTCAAGACTTAAGATAAATTAAATACGATTCATAAGAAAATCGTATTTTAGTTTCTATATACAAAAGAAAATACTAATTGCTCGTCTTGCTCGTTCGTCGAACATAGCGAGCATAGTTGCTCGCAATGTTCGTTCGTCGAACATGTCGAACATCATGCTTAGAATGCTCGCTTCTTGAGCATGTCGAGCATGATAATAGATTCGCCCTAGAGGCGTAGAACCTAAATCACTAGTACAACTTTAATAAGCTCGTAACATTATACTTGTTGTTTAAGTTTGTTACTAAGTAAGAGTATAACGTTCTTGATCGTTTCGCTCTTCTAGTTTTATTGAGTGTCTTATTAACTTCTTGCGTAGATGCGAGTGCCTTGCTTGATAATGTTTCATCTAGAACTTTTTGTAACTAATTTGGATTTTTTATCAAATAGTAGTCGTCGTTCGATCTAGTCTTGAGAGTGTTCGCTTTTGTGTCAATTCGCTTTCTAATGTCGTTCTAACTATTAAGTATCTCTCTTAACATAGCATTGATTTGTTAACGATTTATTAAGTTTCGCAATCGACAATCTCTTGCGAAGTGATTCGATTTGTCACATAAATAGCACGTTTTTTAAAATTTGTTATCTTGCTTTTTTCTAAAGTTCTTTTTTTTACGTTATTAAGTAAATTTCAATTTCATAGATGCAAGCTCACGATAGTCTAAATTATTGTACTTCTAATTAGAACGAAATTCTTTCGAATAATATTTGATCGTTAATTCAAAGAAGATTCTTGCTCTTTTTCGAGATTAATTGTATTTTTTTTTCATAGCTTTTTCATATAGTTTATCGTCGAAATCAATAATTACTTCGATGAGATCAAACATATCGTTAATGAATTTGTCATCGCACATAATTTCGTTCTTAAGATTGTTTTTAAGATTTTGTCGAAACATTGTCATAAATGCGACATCGTTTCATTTGATAAAATTAACATACTTTTAAAATCTTGCTACGTACTCTATTGCAAAGATTCGTTAAATTAAATGCTAAATTACTCTTTTTACAATTTGTTTCTCGTTAAATGTTTCAAAGATTCTTCGAAGCTCTCTCTTGAAATTGTCGAAGTTCGTGAACATCGCACGAGGATTTTCGTCATAATTTTTCAAATACTTGCGTAAGTTTGACTTGAGTTAATGCTAGACTCTTTCTTTAAGAAATGTGAATGCGAAAATTGTCTTTTTGTTCGCTAAAACAAGATAGAAGATAAAATAAATATTTATCTACATAAGTTAGTTCTCTAGGCCAATACGATCTTCATGATAGATGTCAAGTTTATTGATTTTAATTTTGTCGTCTTTTATGTTCGATAGTCGACGTAATGCTAATGAGCTAGTGCTCGAGATAGAGACGCGTTGACCTAATATAAACATTCTTAAAGTGTTCAAAGTGTTACGCTAGTACTTTCTACGAAGATATTAGAGAGAATTATGCTATTGAAGAGATTTGTAGACGTCTTTAGGCAATGCAAGCAATCATTTGATAACAAGAGTTTGCAACTTTAACAATCGTAACAATAAGTCAAAACTTAAGATAAATTGAACACGATTCATAAGAAAGTCGTATTAGAAAATCTATATATTAAAGAAGATTCTTTTTGTTCGTTTTGCTCGCTATCGAACATGTTAAACGCTATTCGCTTAGCTCGCTATCGAACATGTCGAACGCGAGCATTGTTCGCTTTGCTCGTTGTCAAACATGTCGAACATTGCTCGTTCGCCAAGTCGTCGAACATGTAGGCAATCGTGCTTCGTGCTACATGTTGCGCTGTAATTAATATATCACGCTGTTTCGAGCTAGGTTCGTAACACTAACTTTCGAAATTGTTTTGCGATTTTGCTTCTTTCGAGTTTAATAAACTTTAACAATGTAAATCTATTTAAAGATAATCTAAAAAATAAAATAGATAAAAAATCGTTGTCGTCTTCTAAAGCAAAGACTCTTATTGCGTAATATTGATTATTATTATTTAAATCTTCTATTATTATCGCATTGTTATTAAAAGAAGAACTTGCTTTTATTATAAGATTTACAATAGTTTTCGATTTCTTCGTATTCTTCTTTACATTAGAGAATATACTATTTAAGTTATTATCTTTAGAATTGCTTTAATCTTCGAAACTATTATTGTTACTAATAAAGAAGATAGCGAAGAAAAAAAAAACTCGTAATTTAATTTATTCTTTAATTATTAATTAAAACGATCTTTTCTCTTTTCGTGCTTTGCATTTGTCTCTAGCTTCTTTTTTTATAAAGAGTTTTTCTTATTTTTGTTCTTCTAATATGCTTAAACAATTGATATTTATTTATTAATAGTTTAAGTATAATTGTTGTCTTAAATCGCATATTCTAATTTATGTAAAGTTTTAATATTAACTTTTCTCTTAATTATTAAGTTGTTTATGTGTCGATTAATCTTAGCATATTTGCGATCTATTGTCGTCTCGAATTTGTTTCTAATTTTGCTTTAGAATTGTCGCATAGACTTGATATTGTATTTCGAAAATCTAATTATGCAAACATTAACTAGTATAATGTCTTCTTTCTTTGTTAATTGTTTATTATAAATTATCTTTTAATTTAATTAACAATTTTTCGTTTAATTAATCTTCTAAGAAGCAAAGAATATTGTCGAAGAATCTTCTTTAGAAATTGCAAAAACAATCGAAACAAAGATAAACACTTGTTGTCTATTAATTAATAATATATCGAAATCGATATCGATCTTGCTCTTTGCATTTATTTTTCTCTTTTTCAAATTATATGTACTATTAATTTGTCGCGCATTATCGCTTTGTCTTCTTCTTTTCGCAAGCAATTGCTAAAAAAGTTACAAATTAAATCTCGAAATCTTCTTTTATTTACGAGATAATCGTTGTGTATTCTTTAGTTGTTGCGAGAACTACAAAGATAAATGTAATTATTGCAATGTTCGTTATTACGAACTAGTTCGAAAGTTTAAATCGAGAATGTGCAATTGATTGCTAAGCACATCGCGAGACATTAGAAGAACGACGACGAAAAGATGCAATTAAGTTATAAAATCTACGTTTAGACAAACAATTAATGCAATTGAATCAAGAGGCGATGCAATTGTATTATCGTTACAAAAATTGAATCAATAATTCAATTGCATCGTCAAGTTGTTAGATTTGCTTATCTCTTTGAAACGACCCTAACTCGATCGAGCAATGTTCAATTGAATCAACTGATACAATTGAGACTGCGCAACCTCCCTACAGTCTATGGATTAGCTAGGACTTTTTGAAGCGGAAATCCGTGACGTCGTTGTTGCATTGTTTTTGGGATCACAATGCTGGAGATGGTTTGACGGACCTGGGCTTTCGACTCTCTTCGGTGGGAGGGTCTTCGGGGGGGCATCTTCGCGGGGGTCATCTTCGTTGGGGGCATCTTCGCGATAATCTTAGGGCTCATCATGTTGAAGCGAGGATCCACGGGCATATCCGGTGTATGGATGTCGATCGGCTTTCTCGGATGACCGATAGATTGACCGAAGAGGCTGCAGGCCGCAAGTATTGCGGTTATGGACGAACGCATGTTAGAAGTCGCTGGTCAAGTTGGAAATTTTTGAAGTTAAAGCTTTGAGCTGGTTGTATTATGTCTGTAGAGAATGATTATGGAAAGTATGGTGAGAGAAGAGGGAGCAAGTGAAGAGATTTGTATGGATATTATATGGTACTTCGAGATCCACCCACCAAATCATTAATGCTCTCTGCGCACTACTCGTCTTCAGGATGCGTGAATTTGTGCAATACCTTGAGGCAATTTTACAGCCACCGAACATGAATATCGATGGTCAACCAAGTATACTCGCTCAATACCAAGGTGGAAACCGAGACAGGATGTCTAGTACAACGACTAAAATATCCTGATTCGGATGTGCACTTCCAATTTTCAACCACTAGAATTAGCATGCGCTGGCAATTTGCTCATCCTATAGGCTTGAAGAGCCCATAAGCAGCCACTGCTATGTACGCACAGATATTTCGCGATTCGCGACCGTTCTGCGGGAAGATGAACGTATCAAGGACACGGATGGACAAAGCAAATACAATCTCGATTGGAAAGCAAATTGGAAAAGAAAAGCCAGTAAAGGAGCCTCCCTACCGTCTCAGGGCAGATCAGGTCAATACCGAAAATAGCCAATAGACAGGTTGCGCAGCTTTATTCAACACGATTATTCAATTGGTTTGCGAGGGCTAGTGAGGTCTAGGACCGCTAGCCCGCTCGCGCTATATTAGATCGAATAATATAAATTGCAATCTAATGATTATCGTATTTAATCAATTTTTGTTCTCCTTTATCAATAATGTGCATTCTTAATTTCTTTTACTCTATCTAGCATGCCTTAATTAACTCAATTGACTTAATTGATCGACAACGATTAAAATATACGTATAACTATCGTTCTTGTTTTTGTTATTGTCGTTATTTTGAGTTAACATCTTGTTAACAATTCTCGATATTTATATATTAAATTAGTAAAGTATAAAAGATCTAAATTCGATTTAAATCGAATTTTCTCTAAATATCTTTGTTATATAATTCGATTTAATAAGAAGAAAATTCGATTATTTGTTAATTACTTTGTTATTAATATTATCAAGTAAAGCAATTGTGTTAAATTATTTTTCGAACTCGCTCTTTGCTATTTTCTATACAAATTATTCTATTCTTGTCAACTATTTAAATTGATAAAACAATTTAATTGTTCTCTCTTTTATTTCTCTTGCATTCTTAACAATTTCTTTAAATATCTCGAAATTTGATACAACAATATGCTTCGATAATATTTAACGCTTATCTATATATGCATTAAAAGATATGTTAAAGTAATAAAAAAATAGAAAAGATTAAAGACAAAAGCACTATATAAACATTTATTAATAAAACTTTTTAGAAATTTTGCAAATCAAATATAAAACAAAATTTTTATTACTTTAATTACAAAAAATTACACAAAATAATTTAATTAATTATTATTTGTTCGAACGATTTAATAAAATCTATTTATAATTCTTGTAAAGACAAGATAAATAATATTACAATATTATAGAAGTTCGAATTGCAAAATCAATTAAAAAAAATTCTTAAAAATCGAAGAAAACTTTAATTATACAACAATAAAATTTATATTTATTAATTATATATTATATCTCTTTATTTAGATTATACAAACAAAAGATAACTCTTTTTTAACAAGCAAATGTTTGAAGCTCGCATTATTGTCGAAAACTTCTTTAATTTAATTTAAACTTTGTAAATATTTACTAATACTTTTAAAACGCAAATAAAAGTCGAATTACAATTAATCGAAAATTTTTATTTAACAATAGTTCTTTTAACTAATTGTTATACGTGTTTACGAGATAATTAAATAGAACCTTGTTTTGCAATGCGATTTTCTAGTCTTTCGAAATATTTGCAAGTCGATAAAGTCTTTAGCGATTTCGAAAGCTTTATATTATAAGAGTAATAAAAATTTTCTCTTGTGTTTATATATATATCGAGCTTTGATAAAGTTTTTTAGTATTAATTCTTAATGCTTGCTGCTTTAAATCTTGTTGTTATTATTTGATTGTTAAAACATAAAGAAGAATTTTAAATTAAACTTTCAAAAATAATTTTTGTTCTCTTTTTTCTCTTTTCTCTTTTGTTATTTCTTATTATTATTGCATTAAATTGTCGCAATAATATAATTATTTATATATCTTTAATAATTAGAAATCTTCTATTAATTCGACAAAAAATTGTAATTGTAAATGATATTGTCAATATAAGTACTTTTCGATCTAAATTTTATTTGTTTGTCTTGAGAATTTTTCAAAGATATTATCAATGCAAATGCAATTAAATGTTAAATTATTATTTTCTTTGTTCTAAAGTAAAATTTCGAGTTGTCGACAAAATAAGTGCAATTTATATTTGTTTGTATTGCAACTTGCACATTATATCTCTTTAATATATATTTAACATCTTCGAAAAAAACAATATTGTATACGAAAATCTAATAACTAAATATTTTGTTGTTTCTTTTCTTTTTAAATAAAGTTTGCGAAACTTCGAAAAAGAAAATGCGATAATAGTAATCTTCGTTTTAAATTATAAATATTTTCGCAAAAATATCTCTTTTTGCATTTAATATTACGATTAATTTTTTCAAATTTAAAATATCTATTTTTTTTTCTTTTTTTTTCTTTTGTTGTTTGTTACAATTTTCTTGTTGTTCGCATTATTTGTCTCGATTTTCTTGTTGCTCGCATTATCTATTGCGAATTTTTTCTTTCTTGCATTATTGGTTACGATTTTTTTTTATTACTTTTATATAATTGTTTTAATTGCTTTATATTCTCGCTAAGTTTAATTAAATCTTTAAACAAATTAATTTATTAAAAATAAATATATTTTTTATAATATTTATGCAACAATTTCTTAAAATAACATTTAAGTTTCGAGACTTTTGCAATATATTTTATCAAATATCTTTTAAGCGTATTCTCTATTTTCTTTAGCAAAAATCGTTATTTCGATAAATTTTTTGTCAATAACGTTCGATTTTTGAAGTAATCGATTAATATGTCTTGCAAAATGTTTAAGTCTTTGTTGTTTATTATATTAATATATATTTGTTTAAATTTCTTCGAAATTTTATTATTATTTTAAGATTATCTTGCAATCTTGCTTTCTTAACATTCTATAAACTCTAATAATATAAATTTACTTAATAAAGATTTAAAAAATATAAACAAACAATTGTTATTGTCTTTAGATAAGATTTACATTCTTATACGTCAATTATTATTTATATCTTCTTTATAATCTAAATGTTCTATTATTATTCTATTATTATTAGATAAAGAATTTATTTCTATTACGAATTTCGATTTTTTGCATTCTTCTTTGCGTTAGAAAATATGCTAGAATTACTATCTTCGAAATTGCTTTAATTCTTCAATAGATTAATTGTTAATTCAATATTCGATTTCAAATTTGAAATCGAATTAAATTTAGTATAATCGTTGAATCAAATTAAATACTTTTTTCTTAACTCGACTTATTTTCTTAAGTCTTGTAAGATTAAGTTAGAATTAAGACACAAATCCAATTTTAGAATCGAATTTCGTCGAATTAATGTCAAGAACTCAAGCTAACTTCGTCGCGTTAGCATTCGCTTATCTTATCTTATCTTATCTACGCGCTAATCTAATTAAATTAGCGCAAGAGTTTACGCTAATCTAGACTAATCGTCGAGCTAGATTATGATATTATCTCTTTAGTTCGACCTAGCGCCAAGATTGAGTTGCGACAATTTTTTGAAATCGAATCGCTCAAAGTAGTTTAGCGCACTTTGCGCTAAACTACTTATAGTAATCGACTAAACTACTTTAAGCGATTCGATTCTTCGAATTTTTTTGGACTCGAGTCTTGGCATTTGCACGTGACATTTCTGGGTTAGCGCGACTAGTCTACGCTAATCATATGCGATTAGCGTGAATTCTGCGCTAGCCCAATCGAACTAGCGCGTTACGTGACGTCACGTGATCGAATAAGTTAAGTTGAACGTTCGACGCGTCTTATGCGTTCGACTCACTCGATTGAACTAGAACTTTTGCTTGATTCTAGAATTAGAGATGAACGAGTTAATTTATTCGAATTGAAATCTAACTCGTCGATTACGCTAATTAAATTGTCAAGAAATCGAATAGAATTAAATCGCTTAAAGAAGCTAGCTTATTACTATAATAAGTTTGACTTAGTCGAAAAGTTACTATTTTAAGCAATTCGATTTTAAAAAAAAATCGAGAAACTAAATCTTAACGCTCTAACATAATATTTTCGATTTCTCGCGATTAATCTATTCTTAAAGCTCTCTTTATTGTTAACAAATACAACAAAGAAAAAGTAGAAAAAAACTTTGTATTTTATTTTATTTTTTAGTTGTTAACTAAGTTTGTTTCCTTTTTTTTGTATTTTGCATTTTTTTTTATTTTTCTCTTTCGCAAAGAACTTTTTAAATTCTTTATCTTCTAATATGTCGCGAATATAAATATTTATTTATTAATAATTTGAGCTTAATTGTTGTCTTGTGTTGTATAATTAGATTTATGTAAAATTTTAATATTTACTTTTCTTTTACTTATTAAGTGCTTTATTTGTTTACTAACGTCAATATATTTACAATTTATTGTTGTCTCAAATTTCTTTTTAATCTTATATCAAAAACGTTGCATAATCTTGATACTATATTTTGTAAATCTAATTACACATATATTAACAAAAATAATATTGTTCTTCTTTGTAAGTTGTTAATTGTAATTAAGCTTTTAATTTAATTGTTAATCCTTCTTTTGTTTATAAGAAACAAAAGAAGTAGAGATTTTCGATAACAAAGAAGCATTAGAAGTGTCAAAAATAGAATATTAACTAACAATGTTTTGAATATAAAAGTCGAAGTTAATACTATTATTTGTATTTAATTCGACATTCTTTTTTTTTTTCAATTTTTGTATAATTGTTCTTTAATATTTTTTATCAATTTAATTTTTTCTTTTTTTTAACAATTGTTAAAACAACTCTAATTTGAATTAGATTGTCTTCTTTTGTTTACGAGACAATTGTTGTGTGTTCTTCGGAAATTGGAAAATCTATAAAAATAACAATAACTACGAGAGTTGCAAAGACAATAATAATTGCAAAGACTTTAATTATTGCGAAGAAGTACTTAAATTAAGAATATAAAAATAACTTTTAAATACATCTCTAGATATAACAACGATAACAACAACAACAACAACAATAGAGAAGATAATTATAATCTTTACAAGTTACGTCTAGACAAGTAATTGAAGCAATTAAATAAGATAATAAGTCAATTGAATAAGTATTTAATAATTGAATATTAATTCAATTGAAATTGTTAAGTCGTTAGATTTGCTTGCTCTTTTCGAATCACGCTAATTAAATCGAGCAATGTTCAATTGAATAATCGTATTGAATAGAGCTGCGCAACCTGTCTAATGTTAGATTATCTACATATACGTTGGTATTTCCCATTAACGACATTATCTCGGAGGCCCCTTGATATATAAGTTGTTTATCATTGTTGCGTTCTAGGTTCTGCAATCATGAGATCGGTCACCGTGGAATCGCCACCATTCCCATTGACTGTCGACTCAGGCCGGTTTGTCTGGCACGTCCATGCACGGAAGTTGGAGTATTAACTTGAATCTCAAAGGCTCAATGACGCTTCGACGCTTTGACTATAGTCGTCGATTGGTTGGAATACCCAACGAATTATCGTGTAAACATTGACCGATGCCATGCCTCCAGAGATGATGGCAATTGTGTTGATGTTATTCATCGTTTGCCCCAGCAAAGGTGAGTGCTCCAGGGAAACCGGCCTGGGTAAACGCGTTCGAATAATCACCATGCCCCTCTGTATGGGCCATTCGGTCAATGCTGAAGTGAGCTCCAATGTCTCGCTGAATATTTGCTTCGCAGTGCAATGATATTAGAGGGATAGCACGACACAGATGATGCTCAGTCTGCACCTTGGCAAGCTTGGCAAATTTAAAAATAGACCAACAGTCTCAGTCCTTCTCATCGCCCCAGACCCGATATGCGGCCTTTGGGAGAATCGAAGCCCCTTGACACGGGACTATCCTTTGAAACTGGTACATATTCATGGAGAGGCTACATTCCTCTCTGAAATGATTTGTTAGTCCGCCATATAAATCTACAAAAGCCTTCCAACCACAAAAAACGAGTCGACTGATCCCTCCCTTATTCTGTACAGCATGGGGTACATGTACGCTGGCCATGACCAGGAGAGGAAGATCACCACCCATACGTATCTTAGCAGTATGGTCCAGCGTGCAGTGGCCTAGCGCCATGCCACAAGCCGATATAAAGAGCCCTGAAGGCCTCCTAAATCCATATGCCCAGCGCTTGTGTGCAAGAGAACCTCACAGCTCCACAATCATGCTATCTCAGCGGATATGCAGAACAAGGGGTCATTCCTCACTTCACGTGCTGTCCCACTCCAACGGCAAGAGCAAGTAGCTTCAAGACCGGACTCTACACGGCCCCAGAGACCGATCTTCGTCTCTTTGGTTTTGGAATTCGCACCCTTCCCAGCTAAGCGCTGTTAATCCCATAGATGTTCCATCATTGCAATCGCCGCACACCACCATGGTCTAATCCTGGCATCGAGCAAGATTTGGTGGGACACCCAGATCACATTCTGAAATGAAACCGTCGTGAGAAGCCAAAAGTCAAAGTATATGTAGAAAGCGCTTTCGAGCGGAAGCAAAATTCCTCCACCGAGCCCGCTCTTGGCACACGATTCGGCGGCTATATTAGCCGCTCTAGCGCTCCGGCCAATACCAGAGATTGTCATGTTTGCGCTGCATTTGGGCTCAGGGCTGCTATCAAGCACCCACCCTGACTCACTCGGTGGAACCTAGGATGACTAAGCTGCATCAAGCGAGCCAATAAAAAGGATTCGGGATCCGGGATTCGAACCCGGGGCTGCCCGGGACTGTGCTCGTTGAGAGCGGGCGATGTTAACCCCTACACCAAACCCGATATTATGGAAATTGAGGGGCTGAATCTCGATATAACCAAACTGGATTGATATAGAAAGACGTTAAGGTGTCATGTAGACTTGGCATGCTCAACAGTGCTTACGAGGTAAAACCCCGACAGCGTAGTTATATCGACTTACCCCTGTCGATAGACGAAGAAGTTGGAAACACATGTAATGTTTTGGAATTAACTTAGAAATAGATAATTACTAGTCGCACATTACTCTACTTTTCTCGCACATTATCTTCACTTTGCTCGCACATTACTCTCTCGCACTAAGCCTAATCGGGTAATCTAGCAATCTCGTAAACAAATCTCATCAACAAGTTAAGAGAGCCTATAAAAGATACTTGATTTTGCGTCTTTCTACTATCAAATTCAATGTATTTTCTTATCGATCTCTCAATACAAATTCAAACCTGAAATACGTCTTTTGTATGCTTAATATCAACCTCTATTTGCATCTCTAATTATATCTAAAAACTATCTATATAGAAGATTAAAATATTTGAAATTTGTCTCTCTATTGCTGTCTCTCTTGCATCTTCTTCTTTATCTTGTTGATAACTCTCTTGTTTATCTTGCTAACTTTGTATAGACAATTAATTGTCAAATATCTAACTAAAGAATAAATTTGAAATTAACTTAAAGATAAACAACGTTTCCTAAGTAAAGTTTGCAAAGACTATTTGATGTCGATATTATAATTGCAAAAGCGCAATCTATATTTTGTTTAATAAGTCTTGCGAATTATTTTTTGACTTAACAATAGCAAATTTCTGCATGCGTAGTATATTATCTAAAAGAGTTCTATTCTTAGACAATAACAACAAGATTTCTAACAAGATTTCTTGCACTTTTGTTATATTTTTATTGTCTTTTGCATAATTTTTCTGTCTTGCTATTGTCTATCTTGTTTGCAATAATTTTATAAATCTTTAATAAAAGTATATATTCTTCAATTTTAACATATTGTTGTCTACTCGATTGTATTATCGTTCCTATCTTTTGTAAACACATAATAATAATAGACTTGCTCTTAAAACGTTTAAATTGCGTATTTACTATCTTTAGTACAAATAATATTACTCAAATAATAAGATTGCAAAATATAGATATATTATAAAGCTTTATCGATAGATATATCTTTGTCTTCTTAAATTTCTATTTGTAGTTATAATATTTATTAATAAGAAACTTATCTAGCTTAACGTTTACAACTATATATAAATTATCTATGCAAGTAATATTAGTAATACAAAGACAATTTGCAATTGTTATTTATTAGTAGAAAAATAAAGCTTCTATTTAACTTAATAGTAAGCGTCTTTGTTACGCAATAAGAAGATATTATCGAAGTACAATATTTTGTTAATAAAATATTTAGTTTATTTTCTATATCTAAGTTACAAATGCTTCTCGAGATAGTTAAATATACTTTAGTTTGCATCTAAATAATTGTAATATAAAATATTGTAGCACTCTTTTAGCATTTTTGAGATAATTGTATAGATAATATTCTTTTATCGCTTGTAAAACGTCTCTTACTTTTTATTTGTAAAAAAATACTTTTTGCAATTAATTGTTACGTTCTAATTTATATATCAAATATATAGAAGATAATTAACACAATATTCTTTCTCGAAAAATATATGCAAGAGTATTAGCAACAAAGTTCTATTATTGTTAGATATAATAATTGTAGAATACAACAAATTTAGATAATTGTAGAGATATACTAAAGCTTCTATTACTTATATATAATTGCTATAGTTCTCTCTCTTTATAAAGCAAAAGTCGATATAAAAGATAATATTTAAAACAATAATCTCAATAATAATAAGAAGAAATGTCTTGTATCTATTTGTTTTGTAGATATAATCTATAATTAAGATTTTTATATTTAAATATAATAACTTCTATATATATTTCGAAATAAAAAAGAGAAATGTTACGCTAGTACTTTCGTAAAAGATATTAGAGAGAATTATGCTATTAAAGAGATTTGTAGACGTCTTTAGGCAATGCAAGCAATCATTTAATAATAAGAATTGCAACTATAGACAATTTTATGTTCAATAAATCTTCATAGATAATTCAATGAACTAGAGTAACAATAAGTAAAGACTTAAGATAAGTTAAACACAATTCATAAAAGAATCGCGTTCGAAAGCTATATATTTTTTCATCATTTGAAGTTCAAGATGTTTAAGATATTTAAGATCTTAATTATCTTGATTACTTTAATTCGAATTCAAGATATTCAAAGATTAAGTTATCTTAATTATTTTAATTTTGTTAAATAGATCTTTTTTTTTGATTGTCTTGTGAAGAGCGATGCGCGACGAATAGTACTTATTAACATGCGACTCGTAACACTATCTTCTCTCTTCAAGAGTTTCGTCTCGATATCATTTATTCTTTTTTATTATGTTAATTAAGCTAATTATTGAACAACGTCGCAATTTCGTTGCTAATTGTCGCTATAAATACGTTTTTTTCACAATGCGTTCTTATCAAATTTGCGTCTTATTTAATGTATTTTGTTAAATAAATAGAGAATATCTTAAGTGCGAGAAATGTTATCGAAAAAAATCGAAAATGCGATTTGACTTCTAATTATTAGAGAATGAATAAAGTTATCTAGAAGACTAAAAAGCTAAATGATGAAATAACAAAATTGCGTTTAAGAATTGCGCGAAAGACGAAATAAAAAAAACACTAATTTTGTCGTTTAAAAAATATAAAGAATGCGAAGTCGAAAAATATTTTAGACATCAAGAACGACAAAAAAGAAATCAAATGTATTAAAAAGACGTTCGAAGCTTTATTCGATAATATTATCGATTTTTCATTGTTCGCTCTTTTATCTTCTAATGTTCTATCGACTCTTATGAGTGATTTTGTCGTTAACGAAATCGTCGCAATTTGTTAGAGCACTTCTTTAGATTCTTGAGTAACTTTTATGTATTTTCGAAAATAAAATATTCTTTTTATTTAATAAGATATTTTTGATTTTCTTGTTATAAAATTTTTTCAATCTTATATTGTTTCTTTTTTTGTGAGTAAAAATAAAATGTGTTCTATAAAGACGTAATTGAGTTCGTTAATTTCAATAATAAAATATAAAATATTAGAAATACTTTGACGTTCTTAAGTAAGTCGAGTTTATAATTAATTGATTTTTTTATTTTCTTAATGAGAAACGATTTGACTTTGACATAATTTAATTTCTTGCTTAACTTTCTTATCTTAAGATTTTTCGTAAAAAGATTTTTTTTTTTTTTTTAATTAAGATGTCGTTTTTCGTTTTTTGTTTTAATACTTAATTAACTTCTTTTGCATCTTTAAGATATTGTTGTATATTTTTTTAATGTCGCTACTCTTTCGATAATTGATTGAGCTAATAGATGCTTTCGCTCTTTCGTAAAAAGATTAAGTTCTTTATTTTAATTAACGAAGAATAAAGTTATTTTAATAATATTCGAAATCTTTGCATTTAATGTTAATTAAATTATAAATAAAAATAATACTTAATTGTTGTAAATATTGTTGACGTAATATCTTAAAAATTGTTTTAGACTTTGATTTGTTCGCTCTATTTAATCATTCGTAATCAAATAATAGACAATGAACATTTTAAGTTTTGTTTCTAACATTGATAGAAATGTCTTTTAATAATTAGACGTAAAGAGCTTGTCTCTATTACTAGTTAATTCTTTAAGTATATTATAATATTGTATAAGTTGATTCAATACAATGTATTTTAATTGTTCTATTGTGAACTTCTTCTTGCATGCGATAATATATAAATATTTGATAAATTTATTAATCATTATTAGTATCGAATCATATTTGTCTCTAATTGTTAAATTCGTTAATTTAAGCAACTTAATAATAAAGTTTATCGTAACTTCATTTTATAACGACTTAAATAATTTCTAATATTAAATTTCGTTATAATTCTCATGTGTATTATGTTTGTTTTGCTAATAGCTAAGATATCGTTTAATGTATATTTTGACAACTTGTTTCATTTGAGAAAACTAATAATGTTAACGTAAAAGTTAAAAAGTTTTAATTATTCTCGAATGTTTTTGCAATAATTTACCATAATGTTTCTTTATACATTTGGCAATTTGTTAATAAATATTTAAAGTTTTTCTTTCTTTATTGGAAACTCTTTTATATCGTTTTTAAATATTCGTAAAATAACATTTAACTCGTATTTATTTGTTAATAATGATTCGTTTTTGTTGATCTTAAATATATTGTAATTAAATAATTTCTTCGTTTTTATATAATTATTTCATCTATTGAGTGCGTTTGCTTTGTCATTATCTTTGTTTAATGTATATTATATTTTAAACTTGTATTGTTCGAATCGCTCTAATTATCGCATTTGTCTTTTGTTAAATTATTTAATAATAATGAAGTATAGAAGATTTTTTTGATTTATAAGAATGATAAGTTTTAATAATTCTTTAATGTATATTTTTTATGATTTCAAGAAGACTACAATAGCGAATAGCTTTTTATTGTAAATATTATAATTTTATTCGATTAACGAGAATTTTTTCGAAAGATATGCTATTAAATGTTATATGTCTTTATGCTTTTAATTGAAATATGCATTAATAATTAAATCTAATGTATCAATTTTAATCTTATTTAACAATCGTAAATCGTACATTTTTAATATTGATTTTTTTAAGCATTTTAGCTTAAGATTTTAAAATGATTTTTTTTTGTTAATTTTTATCTTTATGACGTCTTCTTTTTCGTAAAATTTGTTAATGATATTGCATTAACGAAATAATTTTTGATAAACTTCTTATTGTAGTTTATAAAATTTAGAAAGAATTAAACTTTTTTGACGCTAATAAATAATTTTTATTTTTTAATTGTTCGTAGTTTTTCGAAATTCATGCGTACTTTATGTCGTTTAACGACAAATTTAAGAAAATCAACTTCTTTTTAATAAAATTCGCATTTCTTTAATTTAAGATGTAAATTTTTCTTATTTAAATATTTTAATACTTTGAAAACATAATTTACATATTTTTTCAAAATATTTAAGTAAATTATGATGTTGTTCAAATATATTATAACAAATCAATTCAAATATTGTCGTAATATATCATTAATTATTTCTTAATACGTTGTCAAAACGTTCGTAAATTCGAACGACATTATTGTATATTCGTATAATTTATATCGTATACAAAAAGTTATTTTTTACTCTTTTTTTGTTTTTATTCTAATTTGATTATACGCTTTTTGTAAGTTCAATTTGATAAAATACTTTATTTCGAACAATCAATTTTGAAGTTCGCTAATATTGAATAATAAATATCGATTTTTTATCGTAATATTGTTTAGCTTTCGATAATCGACACATAGACGAAGAATTTCATTCTTTTTAAATATAAAGAGAATCGAATATTCTATTTTGATTTTGAATTTTTTATAAATTCTTTTTTTTTCGTTTTTTGTCAAGTATTCGCGAAGAGTTTTTAGCTTTTTTTCAAATAAAACATATATAAATTTAAACGTAAATTGCTTACTTAATTTAAGTTTAATCTCGTAATTTTACGATTAATGTTTAAATAAAGTTTCGATCATTTTTTTTTCTTGAAATAGATGCTTTCAATTGTTATATATTCGTAATATGTGCTTTAACGATTTTCTCGCTATACTAGATAGTTTAAAGCTTTTAAAAGATTTGCAATTTTTTTCACTTATTTTAATTTTTTAATTTAATTAATCTTTGTTAATGTTTGTCAAATTAAACTTTATTAAATCGTTTTTTTGCGAAAATGCAAATTCGCTACTTGCGATTAAGTTTTAACTTAATCTTTTATTTATTATCGAACACTATTGATGCGTAGATTAAATGTAAATTGTATAATCACATTGTACGAATCTAAGTACTTGTATATTTTAATTAACTTCTAAATTATATTGCTTCAATCAAGACATTTCTAAAACGATATCGTAAGTAATTATTCTCACTATATTAAAAATTAATTTCTCGTAATGTTGTTAAATAATTATTAATAATAATTTCGTTTCTTTGTTTACTTTTTCATTTCTTGCGAATAACGAGTTTTTATCTACAATTACTAGATTGTAAGCGTTAAGCTTCTTTTAAATAAAGTATTCTTCTCTCTTTACAAGAGCTCTAGTTATAAAATTATTTATTGCATCAAAATTAATCATTGCTATAAGTTAACGATCGTTAATCTTAATTAATGTGATAAAATATTATACATGCGCTATTAAGTTTAATTGCTATTGTTAAGCTAACATATTAAATTTCTCTAATATGCTCTTGACTAAAAAATTTGAACTTTTTCTTGCTTTTGTGCGATAACTTTTGCTTTAAACGTTTATTTGCGCTAAGCTTTCTTTTGTTGCTAGATCGCTAACTTTGACTTTTTAAAAAATGAATTATTTTCGTTCTTCTTTTTTAGATCAATTTAACATAAGTTGTTGTAACAAGTTGTTCAATTAAGACTTGCGTATATTGTAAGATTCAATCGTTTTATTGTAATGTTAAATATGTTCTTTTCTATAATGACATTATTTTTTAGTTTTTTTTCGCATTCGTTTACGATCTTCGATGAGTTAACTAAAGTCTTGAAATGATTCGTAATGTCTTTTATGCATTCGTGAAAAAAAAATTAGTTATACTTTTCGTTTAAGTTGATAACGAAATTATGAAATTTAATAGTTTTCTAAAGTGCTTAATTAACTTTTTGCGTAAATGCGAATGTTTTGTTTAATAATGTTTCATCTAGAACTTTCTATAACTAATTTAAGTTCTTCATCAAATATTAATTGTCGTTTAATTTAATTTCGAGAGTGTTCGTCTCTATGTTAATTTGCTTCTTAATGTCGTTTTAGCTATCAAATATCTTTCTTAACATAACATTGATTTGTCGACGATTTATTAAGTTTCAAGATCGATAATCTCTTGCGAAGTAACTCAACTTATCACATGAATAGCACGTTTTTTAAGATTTGTTATTTTGCTTTTCTCTAAAATTCTTCTTTTTGCGTCGTTAAATAAAATTTAATTTCATAAATGCAAATTTACGATAATTTAAATTATTGTATCTCTAATTAGAACGAAATTCTTTTTGCTAATATTTGATCTTTAATTCAAAAAACATTCTTGCTCTTTTGTGAAATTAATCGTATTGCTTTTTTATAGCTCTTTTATAAAGTTTGTCGTCGAAATCGATAATTACTTTAATGAGATCGAATATGTCGCTAATAAATTTGTTATCGCGCATAATTTCGTTCTTAAGATTGTTTTTGAAATTTCGTCGAAACATTGTTATAAGTGCGACATCGTTTCACTTAATAAGATTAATATATTTTTAGAATTTTGTTGCGTAATTTGTTATAAAGATTCGTTAAATTAAGTGCTAAATCACTTTTTTACGATTTGTTTTTCGTTAAATGTTTCGAAGATTTTTCGAAATTCTCTTTTAAAATTATCGAAGTTCGTAAACATTGTACGAGAGTTTTCATTATAATTTTTCAAATATTTGCGTAAGTTTAACTTTAGTCAATGTTGAACTCTTTCTTTAAAAAAAGTTAATGCGAAAATCGTCTTTTTGTTCGCTAAAACAAGATAAAAGATAAAATAAATATTTATTTGCATAAGTTAATTCTTCAAGTCAATACGATCTTCATGATAGACGTTAGACTTGTTAATTTTTATTTTGTCGTCTTTATCAATAAAGAGTTGACATAATGTTGTTAAGCTATTGTTCGAAATAAAGATGCGTTGATCTAATACAAACATTCTTAAAGTGTTCAAAGTGTTACGCTAATACTTTCGTAAAAAATATTAAAAATAGTTATGTTATTAAAAAGATTTATAGACGTCTTTAGACAATGCAAGCAATCACTTAATAACAAGAATTGTAACTATAAACAGTCTTATATTTAATAAATCTTCACAAGTGATTCATTGAATCAAAGTAACAATAAGTAAAGACTTAAGATAAGTTGAATACAATTTATAAAAAAGTCTCGTTCGAAAGCTATATACTTTTTCATCATTTGAGATTTAAGATATTTAAGATGTTTAAAGTCTTGATTATCTTAATTATCTTAACTCGAAATTCAAGATGCTTAGGATCAAGTCATCTTAATTATTTTGATTTTATTGATTTTATTAATAGATTTTCTTTTTTTGATTATCTTGTGAAGAGCGATGCGCGACGAATAGTATCTATTAGCACGCGACTCATAACACAAATATTCGACTCAAATCATAATAATTCGTATTAATTCGATTCGAAAGTCTTGGCAATTCAATTTCTAAAGTTAAATTAATAATTCGAATTAATTTCGATACTTAAACTCGAAATTTAATTCAAAAAAATTAACTTAAATCGTCAAGACTATTATTTTTAGTAAAATCTTATTATTTTTAGTAACAATTAATTGATAATTTAATAGAAACAATTAATCTATTTAAATTAATTAATAAATATATTAGAAATTTCTCTTTATAAATGTATTACTATTGTGCGTTATCTAGTAATTAATAAAAAATCTAAATTTAAACTTAATTTATACTATTTTTAGTATTCTTAATTTTCTTGACGATATTCTTGATATTTTTGACGATTCGATTCGATTTCTAATATTGAAATCGAAAATCGAGTCTAATCAAGTCGAGTCGATTTTAAAATAATAGAAATCGAATTGAGTTTTAAGTCGATTTCTAAAGTTGAAATCGAAACTCGATCCAACAATTAATCTACTTACTTACACGCCTAAAACAAATAATTTGATATCTTCTTCTTAACGCTCTCTGCTAGCTTTGTACGTACATATGCATTTTGTAAATTAAAAGAAGAAAAACGATAATTTCTATAGCTATTGAGACATTGCAGAATTCTCAATAAAGTCTCTCGAATCTTTGTTATCTACATATATATCAAAACAATTTGAAAACGCACACAATAACAATAATAGAGCTTCGAATGCATATTAAGACGATTATAACTTCGTATATAGTTATGTAGATTGCTCGCATAGATACTATAAGAACTAGGAATATAGATAGAGATTATACGCGTTTTGCACGCAATTAGATCGCGTCTTCTCCTAGATCTTTGCATTAAGAACAATGTCTTTTTTTATGTTTTGTAAGCATCTATTATGAATTAGAATAGAACATAATCGAATCACGCTTTGACGTCTTGGCGTTGAGGCGCTCTCTACTTATTTAGTCTATTTCGCCTCTTACTTTCTAGAAGACAACTCATTATTATCACAAATATTTTAGTACTATATTGCTTTATTCTTAGATCTCTAACTAGTTCTTAATAGATTGCTTCGAAAGAATATTCAATGCGACAACTACTAGTATTTCGATAATTGTACTCTTTATTTCTAGACTTGTTATTGCGATCGCAATGTATTTAGTATTTTATATAGATATTTTACTTGTTGATCTTGTTGCAATCTTTAACTATTGCATAGTCTTGCGTTGTCGTATGCTTATTAAGCTTCGAAACAAGCAGATCGATAGATATTCTTTTGTAGTAGATATTAGGCAATAATTAAAGCTTTATAATTATTATTAATAAGTAGGTAATAATACAGATAATGTAAATAGCGAAGATAAATAACAGCGGCAGCGACGATATAAACAACAGACGCGTTGGTAAATCCTGGAAATTACCCGATTAGGCTTAGTGCGGGGGGGTGGTGTGCGGGCAAAGTGGAGGTGGTGTGCGAGAAAAGTAGGGTGGTGTGCGGCTAGTGGTTACCTAGAAATAACCGACTGTTGACTGAACTATGATCTTCTCTCCCGACCTCTCTACATCTCGGTTACATTCCCATATAATTATTAACTAAAAGCTAACCCAAGATTATTTGAAGCATATTTACACGTGAAATGCCTGCACTGCTGGTCAAGTGTTCCGACTGTCTTTGATGCAGTGATAAACAGTCTAAACCGATTTTTCTGTCTCTTTTTCGTCGTCGGCTATACTTACTCGTCTGCAAAGTCCTTGTTGACGTCGAACATCCAAGCTTAATCTAGAAATAAATTCTTCAACTTGATCGGGTTCTACAATTATCGATCGGAGATCGCCCAGTGACTCGCATCTGGGAGACGGACGATCTCTCGCAGCAATCAACCCGTGGAATTCTCATCCTGCAACGGCTAGCAATTACTACTCTACCCTCGACCGTGTAATTGCAAAGCAGAGAAACTGTACGCACAGCCTCGGAAGTCTAGTAAGAGAGCATTGGGGTTTGGAAAATAATCATGAGAATACGACCATGTCATCACCTATCAAATTCAAAAGCTTCTGCTGGCCTTTCTCGAAGTCCTCAAAGCACGACTTGGGCTGGGTGGCTCGAGCTCCCCTTGAGGCAAACGATCAGGATATCACTAAATCAAATCGTCGAGCTCATCAACTGCTATAGTTGTTGATGTGCCAAGTACTTTGGCTGGATATGCACAATGTCTCCCATGATTGGCTTGTTTCAGCTACAGGGATCGAGACAGGCTAGAGTTGCAAAGTCGAACACCTAAATGTGCCTCATGTACACTTTGCAAATAATCATTACGGGTTCACAGCATCATGGTAGGCGATACAAATCCGCTCCTTTGGTTGCTTACTGATATCAATCGCTGACAAGATTTCAGATCCGCTGCGACCAGATGACCCTTTGCCATGCGAATCAAACTTCTACTTTTCATGAGAGTTTCAACATCTTGTCACCTGCAGTATTCGATGTACATGTAGCCTACAACATGTATTTGTAAGGATCGTTTAAGGCGCATAGCAATGATGAAAGGGGAAAAGGTACTCAATATGCGCCGAGTTGCACAGCTTGCCTCAGCCTCTGTCCCTTTAGGAGCCGAAGACACGCGATGATCACTCAGGATTGTCAGTCAGCTTCTCTCAATACCAATCCCACGCCGGCGCGAAGTGGTGCAGTTGATCCTGGGCATCTACGAAAGAACGCAATGACGAAACTTAGTGGACTGAATTGCAAGTGAAGACCCGTAGCTGAAAAGGCAAACCGTTGAAGCATTTCTCTCACTAATCAAAATACCTAAGAGCAGGGCTCGGAGAAGGGTATGAACCTATATATGATACGGAGAATCTCTAAAAATTACACCGTGCAATCACCTGGGATAGATATGGTATAGTATATAGCAATCTCTTTTTGCTCTTTTTGCTTGTAACTTCAAATTAATTCCAACCTGGTATCTCTTCGATGGATGACTGGGCCTTGCTGAGGGATGTTGGCGAGGTTCTGGTGAGTGATCGTACTACTCCCATTGAGCATCAGACTATTCGAGGAGATCGTATCAATGAATTTTCTTGAGCAACGACAATCTGAATCCATCATTGGGAAAGCCTCTATTGTCGGATAGTTGAGCGAAAACTCATTCTTGCCTGCATTCTCCTCTACAAAGTAGAACCGAGAATTGGTACTCCAATCAACTCGCAGTCAATCTTCGTCTACTTCCATAATGAGAAGCCCGTTCCCTCTATCTTAAACATCGACCGAATTGGTCGCAGAGATCTTGCCCATGGACATTGGCGGAGATTATAAAATCGCCCCTCAACCCGCTTCGATGTATAGGAGCAGGATAGTCCTGAAAGCTCTCCGTCTTCTTTTTGGTCATTGGCACCTCCCATTTACAAATCCATACCATGATTAGGGCAAAAGATCTAAGTAAGTCATCGATATGGATCCGGTGAAAGGCTAGTCTAGCGATGCTTGGCAGCACACCGCCGACTAAAGATGGGATGAATTTCGCAGGCCTCTTTCCTTGAGTGCGCAATCATGGGGTGAGTCTGACCACCACGTAGTGGACGAAATCTGACACGAAGGGGGCGAAATCTGACTGACGTGCAACAGTTTGTTGTGGACTGAAGCAATCGCGGTCTTGCGGGATAATATTAGTTACCAACCGTATTATTTAACAGCACCACCAACGCAGGCGCCAAAGCGCGCGTCACCTCCCCCCCCCCAAGTCCCGAGGAGCTTGCCCGTGAGTAAGCTCTACGCTCCTGGTACATCGCTCACATCGGTTACCAGAGATACACCCTCCCACCCAACCTCCCACCAAGGCTCGCCCCACCACGCCGCCACCAGCGGAGCCATCGAGCTCCATGACAAGCACGAGAGGTCCGCTTCGGCGGAAGCGAAAGATTCTGGCGCCGGGGCAGGGCACGCCCAAGAGAAAGAGGAAGAGGAGGAATGTCCTCTTGGACAGTGAAGAGGAGGGGGAGGAGGAGAAGAGGGAGGAGACGGAGACGAAGATGGATGAGGAGAAGGAGAATGAAGAGAAAGAGGGGGGGGGGTTAAATTGAAAGTCCTTTGCATCCATTTTGGTGAGCCCCTGCGTTGCTTCTTTGCTCCCAGCCCTCGGATAGACCTTGAGTCTGCGTGGGGAGGGAGCAGGAAGAGGCGCAGGGGTGAGGAATACTGGGTCATCAATGGTAAGTCTCGTTCAATGCATCCGTTACCTCCATCATTTGCTAATTGATTTAGCCGATGTATTATCAAACAAGCCGCCTATCGTCCCCAAAACGCTCACCTTACGGCACCGTGCATTGTGACTCAATCCAAATCTTCCAAACACACGGCGCATCTCAACATCCACAGCCATCGAGTTGAAGTCAAAGACAAATTAAAAAGCATCATCCCACATCAAAATCAAAACATGAGCAAGGACTGGAAGGCAAGATTCATTTTCGGATGGCAAAGCCCTGTGGAACGATTCTTATACCCTACACGCTTCCACACGAGATGCGAGTACTCGCAAGGAAGCTACTCGACGTCAACATGAATTTTACGATGCAGCTGCACAAACAAATACCGATTTTGAGACGTGATTTGGGACACGCCTTAGTTTAGTCCGATATTCGGTATCAAGCTTTGCTTGTTTCCCGGGTCCGAAGCCCGTGGTACGTTTGGAAGTACGTATTAAACATCTGCGATTGGACTTATCATGCTGACAAGTCGGTGAAAAGACAGCGTGAGAACGCCGAGTACGAGTCCGGGGAGGGACTTCAAATTTGCAGGATGCCGCTTATCAGGGAAACCCATCATTTATACACGATAATTTGAGATTGCATGAGTCTGAGACCCAGCTCGCTGGGCTTTCAATCATAACGTTCGCCGTTATCTCAAGAGCTTCTGCAGCGCAAGTCCCAAATTCCCAGTTCCGAAGACATGGAATTCCATACAATGTCTGAGGCTGATTATAACCTCGAAGTCCTGCTCGTAGGTAGATGACTTGCCTACGGATTCTTTTGGACAGGCTTTCATTGGACTCTTGTAGGACAACATGTCTTGGACGCGCGAATTGTCATGAGCGTAGCTCACAGGCAACGACAACATGACCTTTTCCATATCGGTATCATTGGGCGAAGCGCTAAAGCGGCTGATATAGCCGTGGAAAGCTCTGCCAAGACCGAATTTCGGTGAGTTTTCTCGCCGTTCGAAGCCGCCATAAAGTAAAGTGTTGGCTTCTCACGACGGCTTCAGATGCGTGCATTGACAGCAGACCCAATCACGATGGTGGAATGAATCCCCTACTCTATCTCTCTCCCTAGTGGTGGAGCGTTGTGCAATTGGATCAACTTAATCCGTAACTCTCGGCATGCTGTTCAACGTTTTGGCACTTCTGCGTTATCTAATCGGTCCTTTTGGGGAGACTCGCAAGATTATCTCTTGCTCCTTTATCCGGCTGCTCTACCTGTGGAAGACAACCAATTTCAAGCTCCAACTCAAGCTTGTTCAAGACCTCAAATCATCGTCTATTTGCATACAGTTCGAATCAAGGAAAAGGGCCATTTTCTGGTGACAGCTAGACTGATTCTTTCCCCTTCTCCTCAATTAATCCCATCATATAATCAACCATTCGTAACGTCCGCGTCGTCCTCACCGTCCGCGTCGATCTCGGCGTCGATGAAAATTTGTATAGCCCTTTTAGTGGTAGCGGTCGCTGCGAAGGCCTTCGTCGCCTTAGAGATCATATAATAGGGAGTTTCGTTTATCGAAATTGGGAATGCTCTTTAGTAAAACAGGGTGTTTCTTTGAGAAACACCTTGAAAGAACATAGAGGGGCTCAATGAGTTCTTGCTGTGCTGATAAGAGTCTACCTAAGAGGATAATATCCTTCTCCAAAAAGACCCTGACAGGATTGTTAACAAATTGGCCATGTCCAAATTCCAAGGAAAGGCTTCCTATCCGACTTACCTGTCGACGTGGTTGTTTTGGTTCTGTATTGTATGGTTTTCCTGGCCGATCGCCCGCATTCCATCTTATGTCGATGCCAGCTTCCTTAACAAATCCACTTTTCAGCTTATTTTCCCTTCTAGATTGTACCGGGAGCAGTCAAATGCGCATCATTACTTACCTGCCTCGGCGCCATCAATTTCTGACTACGGACTTCTCGAGAGATATATACGCGCTTTTTACTAGGGTCCGGGATTATGGAGGTAATTAGAGCTTTTTCATGCCACACTCTCGCATTGTCCTCTGTCGCGAAGTCAAGCACTAGGGAGTAGCTCTGGCCTTGGGAAGAGCTGCGGAGCGACAGCAAACCTTCGGGCCGTGGAAGGTAGACTTCTTTGCTTGCTTGGTCGTCTTGTGAGAGGTTGGAATAGATCCGGCCTTCAGGGTTGGCGCGCTGGTACTTGGCGGCTAGCTGCGCGTCGAGGAAGCTGATGACAAGCTCGTTGCGGTGGAAGCACCACCAGGTTGTGATGTGCGTTTCAGACGGCGGCCAATTCATAATCTATGCCTTGGAGAGACTGCTTGGTGTTGAGTTAACGTTTCAATCCTTGGAGAAATGGTGTATGAGAGAATTTCTTGCAAATTATGTCCCATGATACGAAATGGCTGTGCAAGGCTGCGCCAGCGCCTTGCTTGAGATAGATTCAGCTGAAGCCGGCTGGAAAGTGAAATGGGATGGCTGTCCAGGCTGCAGGCTGCAGCTCATTGGCTGCCACTCTGCCAAGAATACGAACGCCGGCTGACATTACTCAGCTACCTTAATGTCTGCGAAAGCAAGGCTTTCTCTTTACATTTGACTGCCTGAGCTTCCATTGAGACCCTACTATATGTGTGCGTTGATTTTTGGTGAGGAACTCACCGCCAAGGTGGTTAAGAGTTCATTCGTTCTGATAAGTAAGGGCACGAGAGAATGGAACCGGGCATTGAGCTCGCAATGCAAGCTGGCTCCCTAACAGAAGACGAAAGTAAGACATTGGACATCCTTGATAATGAGAAATCTATAGTATCAGTTGTGAACTTATAAGCAGCTAGGCGCCCTGCTGTCGCCACATCACGAAGCCGGATCATCCGATCGAATGAGCGCTCAGCAAGCCAATCGTCCAGTCCAAGAGCTTACGATACGAAAGAACATCCTGTCGATGGAACCCCGCCTGCGCGCTCGAGTCCAGCCTCCAGCATGAACATGAAGCGTATAGCAAAGCAGTCCCTTGATGGCACACCGCCTCCTTCTCGAAGCTCTCATGAAAGCCTTGGCTTCAAGATATTCCGAGATGGTCGCAATCAAATCAATTCGATTCCTCTTGATACTCAACACAGGGGCAGTGCTTCTCACGGGCCAGAAGCTCAACCCTTGGATTACACTCCACCTCACACCGCCAGCTTGTCTGGTTTTGATTGCAGTACGCCCCCTCCTGCTGGTCCGCCAGCGTCGTATCATTCCAACTTCTATCCCGATGGTTTGCCACAGAAGCTATCGAAAACAACGACCGATCTTGAGCGTGAGGAGATCCTGCGGCTGCCTTTCGCAAGGCGCGTCAAAGAAATCTTCGACCAAGATATTGTATATAAGAACAACGGTACCCTCACCATAAATCTTGCCACTCTGTACCGTATGCGCTTGCACACACTCCAGTCCCAAATTGTCAAAGATGTGCTCGATATGCGTTACCACGACCCATCTAATTGGGGGTGGGAAGGGCCGCTGAGAGAATACGGTGGGTCAAATAAGAAAACCAAGATCTGACAAAACTTTGCTTTTACTAATGGAAGACCAAGTGCAAGCATGGCGTGATTGGGACTACATGAACGAATGCGCAAAGCGGAAGAAAGACCCCTTTCTGATACAAAGTTCTAGATGTCTGGAAGCGGCGGTCTTTCGTGAGCATCTAGCGGGTATCAGGTCGACAATAGCCCAAGGCGACTCGGCTCTTCTTACAAAATACGGATCCGACTCCACATTCATTGAGCCAAATGATGTGAAGGATCCCGAACGTGTGGGCGGCTACCGTAATAAGACGAATCAGGAAACCAAGTTAAGGGGTTTCGTAGAGAGACTGGCCATGGCGGCAGTTGGGTGGGTGTTCATTGTCGGGCCTGTCCTACTAATGGTATTGCACAATACAAAGCTAACAGCGCTTTGTACAGCTTCTGTTTGCGTAATGGCTTTTGGTGTTTTGATGGCCCGAGTGTTGGAGAGGCCTTTCGATGTAATGTCTGCCACCGCGGCCTATGCCGCGGTATTAGTAGTGTTTGTAGGGACTGCAAACCTGGGCTGATCTTTGATATAAGATCAGAGATTCGTATCCTACCTAGCATGAACATCCTTGCGAGGTGATCGAAGGAGCTAGTGGATCTCATGGAGTGGGCGAGCTTACAAGATCTGTACATGAATGATACTTCGTGCTAGTACTTCTATAACAGTTGACACTTCAATGTTTTGCCGCCCTCTCTTATGTGGAGCAGATTTCCTGGCCGTTCCCTTGAAGACGAGCTTAATCTTCGCAGTCCTTTTGATCACGCACACCAATACCACAGATATATCTCGAATATCTGTGTAGAAAGACAACATGATTAATTCTATGATGTACCCCAAATATAGAATACCTAGATGTTTTGTTGCGTCATGCAAAGATGTTAAACCGATCTCAGTAAGGTATCTTGGCATTCTGCGTTTATCTTATCGAGAAATATATTGCAAAGCGATCTGTTGCTCCTTTGTCCACCTGCTCAACTCACATGACCGCACCAGACATCCCTCTCTCTCCTGCCCATGCAATACCTAATACGACCTGCCATGGCGCAATAATACTCCTTCCGTTGAAGTTCCCTCTCCCTCTGTTACACCTCCGCCATGCACGACCCATTTCCCATCCCGCCTCCGCCGCTCCTAGTCAGACTCACAACGCCCCTAGCAAACACCCTCGCCTTACCTACACTACCGTTCCACATCCACGAGATCCTTCTATCTACCCTATCCTATCACCTAATCTGCACCTCCGTCTCCCCCTACATATCCTCCCGGCTCTTCCCGAACATATACCCTAAATTCAGTCCGCGAACGCGCCTCAACTGGGATGTTCACGTCGTTTCGCTGGTCCAGAGCATGGTGATATGCTCGCTCGCTCTGTATGTCATGGTGAAGGATGGAGAACGGTGGGCGATGGAGTGGGAAGGCCGGGTGTTTGGTTACACGGCAGCAGGGGGGATGATCCAAGGACTTGCGGCGGGGTATTTCTTATGGGATCTGGCGATATGTGCGTTCAATGTTAGTATATTTGGATGGGGACTATTGGCGCATGCGATCGCGGCGTTGGCGGTGTTTTCTCTGGGTTTTGTAAGTCCTATCCATATCCTTTGTCCAGGGCACACAAAGGGGCCTTAGAAGGAGTTATTAGATGCTAATATACAATCCAGAGACCCTTCGTCAACTTCTACGGCCCCACTTTCATTCTCTACGAGCTCTCCTCCCCCTTCCTCAACTTCCACTGGTTCTTCGACAAGCTGCACATGACCGGGTCCCGCCCGCAATGGTACAACGGCCTCCTGCTGCTCTCCTCCTTCTTCTGCTGCCGCCTCGTTTGGGGTAGCTACCAGTCCATCCGCGTGTACGCCGACGTCTGGTCCGCCATGCACATCACCGAGCCCGGCGTGCTGCAGGAGCGCATTTTGGCGGCCGACGACGCGGTGATGAGGTACGCTAGTAATAATAGCGTGCCGACTTGGCTGGGCATTGTGTATCTGGGCAGTAATTGCGTGCTGAACGCGCTTAATTTCTATTGGTTTGGGAAGATGATCGAGACTATTCGGAAGAGGTTCACGGAGGCGAAGAAGCCGAAGGAGAATGGGGCTGTTAAGAAGGAGACGGCGCTGATTGATGGGTTGGTGAGGGAGGCGGATATGGTGGATGGGCTGGTGGACTGCGTGACGGTGGTGGAGGGGCTGCTGGATGGGCATGTGCAGGGGCTTGGGGATGAGAATGGGGAGATTGAGATTGAGATTGGGAAGGGGGGAGAGAAGAGGATTCTGAAGGTTCAGAGGACGGAGGTCAGGAGGAGGAAAGCTTAATGATGCTAAATCTGTACAGAGTCTTCAAATTCAAGAGTCTTGGTATGCGGGCGGCGGTTCTTCTGGGCTCAATGCAGATGGTGCACTGCACGGCGTCATAGCGTCCGGATGGCTTGAACAAGCTTGGGCATAACAAGAATTGATGCAGCAGTCCGTGGTCGGCAACAACCTCCCGGAAAAGCTTTAATGTATTTTTCAAGATACTCCTAACACGCCCCATCCTCGGTCGAACACTAATAATAGATATCATTGACCGTGCTTGGCAAAGCCTTTCAGCATTTTCTTGCCTGCCCCAGAAGACTTCCCACGGCTCTCACAATCTTTTAAACTCGCCTTCGTCTTCATCTCTTCCTCATAATCCTCTCACTTCCACACATCCTTCCTCATCGATCCCTCAAATCACCCCCCCAGGGCGCTACTCAGGCAGCGAGCTCAGCCACCAGCCACCCAGAAGTTCAACACTTAATGAAGGAAACGAGCAGCCCCCAGCAAGCACACGCTCCCTCCCTAGCTACCCCTATCCTTCCTATCCTTCCTCTTCCCCACCCTCCTCCACCATACCTCCTTATGCTAAGCTGACTCTCGGACCTCATCCATCTAAGCACCACTGCGCATCCGCTTGGCTAAGCGCGAGGAGATGATCCTGGAGCTGTGCGTGACCGCCGTATCAGAGTTGAGGGAAATTCTGGTCATGTATAAGAGTGGATTGAAACCTTGGTTAACGCATTTTTCGGGTGTCAACTACAGAGTGTTGCCGAGAGAATGGAGCAGTTTCTCGGTATGGCTCAGATCTGCATCTCGCTTACAGATAGATGTTGCTTTTTCAAGGGTGTACGTTGGGGCGGGAAATGTAACGGGGTAATTGATTGTCGGGATGGGGAAGGTGGTTATGTTGATGAAGAGCTTGAGGGGTTGTGTGATGTGCTAGCTACGGTGGCTGTCGCTCTTAGATTTGTTGGCAATTTCTTGTTGTGCTTCAGGGCTTACTTGTGTTGTGTAGCCCCACGGTGGTGGAAACGGGAGATAATCCTGCGCATGACCCGCTTGTCTTGCTTGCGATCAACTACGAGCAGCTCGAGATCAGTAAAGTCCTGCTGGTAGTCGGAGCCAGCTTTGATGAAGATCGTGTGCGTGGCCTTACCAGAAAATGCGGGATGCCAATGTGCGAATTTCTAAGCAGCTACGGATGGCGTGTACAACTGAATGAAGATTTGAAAGTACCGATCGGGACATGGAAGGAATGAAATCACCAAGAGGCGACAATCCGACGATATATGACTTGGATGGTTAAAGATTTTCGGTCCCAGGCGCTCGCAAGGTGCACTCCACAAAGGGCACCCCTTCCAAGGCAGTCCCGGAAAACGTAGCGACGAGATGACGTGGGACTAATCGGCCAGTGACCTACCATCTTGAAAAAGGCAATCAGCTAAGGTGTCTCATGTACTTGATCATGACAACCACGAAGCCGCATTGATAGTAAGTAGTTGAAACCGCGGTGGATGTGCGCTTGGCCCCAGGTGAGATCTCCATGGCCGTCGCAGATGTCGCGGCTTTAGATAGTATCGGCGATGTAAATATGAGGAGAGCCCGTATGATGGTAGTCCACATCCAAGCTGTGTGCTGCAACGTAGACTCACTGACAGATCAATAGCACGAACCAGCTCGAAGGACGATAAATCAGGGAATTCATAGGATATAGAATTGATCGCGGATGGTCTTGAGGCCATGCAGGATAATGAGAAAATGTATCGTTACCACGCCATCGCCCACAGCGGGCTCTGTACCCTGGAAATTGCCAAGCAAAGCACATCAACAAGCATTGCTGCAATTATATAGGCTTGTTGAGAATAAACTATTTACAAAATCGTTGGGACAGTACAAGACAGACTTACTTCTGTGTTTCACGACGCGCATGGGAGCGGCGGCAGCAATTCATTCTACACGATGAACTATTTGCTCGATCTGAGCTGAAGAAAGGGACCAGACACTGGGACTCGTCATAGTTGCTGATTTTTCCGGAGACCCATCGCTCGTGGCATCTTGGACGAGGAGTGACTGCACAGCGGAATAGTGAGTCAGAAGAAGTTGATGGGCAATTCGATTGGGCAAAGGAGAGTGGAGTGTCCATAAACGCTCAGACTCAAGCTTAAGCTATTGTGGTAAGATATGGAGCATGATGGAAGTGGGGAAAAGATATCAGGTGGTGGAGGAAGATTTTCTTACGACCTACCAGGGCTTGATATTGTTATATCTGTGCACGTGTGCGTAAGTGGTACTAGGTGGACCACATACAGACAGGTAAAAGTTCGCTGCTCACTCGAGTCAACCGTACACACTACCAGGGTTTCGATTTTGGTGGCTAGCAAGTCCATTTTTGTGTCACTCTGCTGGATAGTCGTTTATTGGGTTTTACCGAGCTGTCATCCTCATAGTCGGACACGAGCTCATGTTCGGCTGGCAAGATCCTTCGTGACGATGAAGATGCTCGAATTTTTTTATAGCGAGCGTCTACACCGTTGGTTGTACGACGCCGGGCGAAGCTAGGCTGGCACAAGGTTTGGTGCTTTAGTAGGCCTGAGGTATGGCTTGATCGTGCGATTACTTCCCGCCAGGCGCCTCTCCACGAGGTTGCCTCCCTCATCATGCCAGCTGATGGTTCCAGATTCGTTCATTGAGAGCTAGTTTAGAAAGATTCACCGTCTTCTGTTCAGCCTTTCTTCTTTCTGATAATTTGGCAGCCATGCATCCACGGCCACAGGACCTCCGGCACCCTGATGAGTTCCTCTTCCTCGTTCCAGCCATTCTCTAGCAGCGCCGCCAATACTCTAGGCACCGCCATTGCGGTGCCGTTGACCGTGTGCGGGAAATCGATTCCACCTTCTTTGGTCTTGACTCTAGTCGCCAGCCTCCTACTCTGGTAGTCTGTGCACATTGAAGTACTAGTCACTTCCCCCCAGCCCTCCCCTTTCTCATTCCTACTAGGGAAATAGGTCTCTATGTCTCGCTTCCTATATGCACTTGCTCCTAGATCATGCGCAGAAATTTCTAGCACTCGACAGTAAAGACCCAGATCCGAGAGGATCTGTGTCTGGATTGAGAGCATCTGGTGGAATAGCTGTTCTGATTTGTCAGGGAGCGTCCATCCAAACAATTCCACCTTCGTGAATTCGTGCACACGATACAACCCTTTCGTCTCTACGCCCCGTGCACCAGCTTCAGCACGGTAGCACCTACTTGTTCCAATGATCTTGTAGGGCAGGTCGGTCTCAGGTATCATGGTGTTAGCCTTCAGCGCAGCGAAAGGGATCTCCGCCGTCCCCGCCAGGCAAAGCTCTGGCTTTCCAGCACTCTTGGCTCTGTCATTCTGTTGTATGGCATAGACTTGCTGCTCTCCATTCTGGTCTCGCGGACGGAAACCGCTTGCGGAGGCTATATGGCTATAGACGATTGAGGGGGGTGTGACAACTCTAAAACCACGTTGCATTGCCACGCTGAGTGAATATTGGACAAGGGCTTGTTCTAGCAGTGCCGCTTCATTCTTGAGATAGTACCAACCCCAACCGGAGGTTGTGCCGGCAGAGGAGAAATCAAGGAGACCAAATTCCATGCCGAGATGTACGTGATTACGCCAAGTTGAAGCGGATGACGAGAAGTGCGACGGAGGGACATTGATGTAGTTGACCAATTGGGGCTCTAGGTCGGAAGACGGTGTTTCTGGGCTCGTGAGGTTGGGAAGATCCGATGCTAGGGATTCGATCTCGGTGTTAAGTTCGGCCTCTTGGGATTCGATCTCGCCGATTTGCTGCTTCAGACTGCGAGCTTCTTGCAGAAGATCTCCCTGCATTCCTGGAACCGCATCTTCTGTGCTGTGCGTGCCAGCTTCGCATCCGCTGAACGTCTTGCGATGCGATAGCTTCGTACGAATAGCATTGCTCTTCTCCCGCACGCTTCGCCCGTTGCGTTGTAATTCCTTCCACTTATCGAATAGCCTAACAATCTTAGAGGGACTTCCTCTCTGGCTCTTGTAATTCCGTAGTACGCAGTTCTGAGAGTGTTGGTCGGGGTTTTGGCGTATGTCCCTAATGTTGATGGAGGGCCTTGGGGCGATTGAGGGCGGCCCGAGTCTTACAGAAGTGGTACTGATCTGGCGCCGACACTGTATATGGATAGCTCGAAGGCTGCAGGTGACTGCCCCAGGGCTAGTCATGGCTCCACCCTTGTCAAGCCATCTTTTGGAATTTTGCAGCGTCCTCTAACGGTTCCAAAGATTATGTTCCTTCGGCTTTAAGAATAGCCTTCGGAAGGCTTGGCACGGCTATTCAGCCCTATATTCAGGTACCGTCCAAATCCGTCACCTACATTCCTATGTCCAGTGCAACAAATGCGTGCCTCAACCGTTTCGGTCCTTCTTCCTCGCATTGATGAAGACCAGGTTTGCGTCTGCGTCATGTGGAGCGAAGCCAAGCCCATGATATGAAGCGTGGGTTTGCTCCTACGATAAAGCATATATACAACCTTAATATTCCACTGTGCTCGTACTCAGCCACTCTCTCAACAACTGGATTTGATCCTATAACTTGTCAACGCATCCAAAACTCTGGAATAGTATTCAGCAGCCTTCCCTATCATGGCGGCCGCTACCGCTGCGCTATCGATAGACCCTGCTAAAGGAGCCAAGTACCCCATTACTGTTTCTGAGAGGCTGTTGAATAGTGGCACAGGGACAAAGAGGAACCATGCATCCATACAATGTAAAACAAGGCCCCCTTCCGAATACCGGTGATCTAACATCCTACCAGTAAATTACAAGCCTAAGCTCTCTGATTCAAAGACCACTACTACTATCTCTAAACTACCCTCCTCTCAAGCCTACCGCCTAAGTATCAAGAACGATGACAGTAAAAGTAAATACACGTACACCGGCCGTCAAAAGCCCACAGACGCCTGCCTACTCGTCTACAATCCTACCACACAGCAGATGGTCTTGGAAAAGCTAGACACTCAATTCGAATTCAACCTACAATCCACGCCAACCAACAAAGACACCCAAAACTTAGCCCAAAAATACCCACATCTCGATCCCGAGCAACCCAATCCAGACCCCGATGTCGGAGGCGAAGTCGCCGCATCTGGGGACCCAGAAGGCGACGACGCCGGCGACCCAACTAACCCCTACGACTACCGCCACTTCCTCCACGAAGCCCCCAACCACCGCACCCCCTCCCCCTCGCCCCGACCCCACGCCGGCTCCTCCCCCGCCCCCCGCCCCTCAACCATCTCCTCCCCATCCACCCGCCCCATCCGCCCCGCCGCCCGCCCCAAACCCCGCCCCCGCCCCCAGCAAAAACGTGCCGCATTGCCACCCCCGCGCGAAGAAGCCGACGCCGACAACGAAGACTCCGACAACGACCTCATCATCGAAATGGAGCCCTCGGACACCAAGCGGCGCAACCGCTTCATGGGCGCCTTCGACCGGGACATTACCAGCACGGGACCGATATCGCTGCGGTCGGCCGCCAGCTCCATGAGCCCCGCGGCGCGGATCGCGAGAGGGGATGGGGGCGATGCGGATGTGGAGGAGCTGAGGCTGCCGTCGCCGAGGAGGAGCCCACCTGTGAGGACGCCGCAGCAGGAGGCGGAGGATGAGGCTGATTTGCAGGCGGAGCTGGAGATGGCGCTGGAGGAGGAGCAGGCGGATGTGGAGGAGGGAGGTGGCGGGTTGGGGTTTGTGGGTGGGATGGCGGGGGCGAGGCATCCTGAGAGCTCATCTGAGAGCGAGGAGGAATGAAACGGGATTGAATGGGCATACGCTATGATTGATGATAGGGGAGCCAGGTGTTTAGCAAAGGATGCTGTAGGATTGGGGGGACTGGCTGCTTTGTCTTGATGGCGTTCAGGATTATCCAGAGGACATTCACGGCCTCCAATAGAGAGTAGGGTAACATGGCTCGGTGAAATTGGAATAACTGTGCAGATACAGTTTACCTCTAGTTAGACGAGAAGACCCGCTATAGTATGGGGTTATGAAACACCGTTCGTGGTCTTCTAACCTACTTTAAGTTCACTTTCCGCTCAATCCAAACAATCGACTGCTTTTGCCCTCAGCTGCAATCTCCTTCCATGGACCAAATTCCTTCAGGCTTTCCAACAGCTGTGAGTGCGCCAACGCACGCCTCCCCTCCGTCAGAAGCCGCGCCATTTCCCAGCACTTGGTCAAGCGAACGGAACTTTTCTGTACACGATATGGAAAAATCAGATCACCGTTCCTCCTCCACTAGTCAATCCTTCCTGCCTGCTCTTCAACGCCATCACAATTCTAACCACCTCGGAACCGTGACACGCTTGCCATTCTCCAAAGCCCCCTTACCGGGATCTATTCAGTCATACTGGAACAGCACACTAATACTCTCCCCATAATGCACCCTCCGTATCGCCTCCGCAAACACGCTCCCAATATCCAGCACCTCCAGCTTCGGACAGCGTTTCTGGTGTTCCTCTTGCGGGACACTGTTCGTCACCACCACCTTATCCAGCGCGCTGGCATTGATCCTCTCGATCGCATCGCCGGAAAGCACGCCGTGGGTGAGCAGGGCATAGACTTTCGTGGCGCCCTCCTTTTTCAGGAGTTTGGCGGCGCGGGTGATGGTGTTGGAGGTGTCGGCGAGGTCGTCGACGAGGATGGCGAGGCGCGAGGAGACGTCGCCGACGAGCATCATGGTAGCGTTTTGGCGGTCGGTGATTTTTGTGGGGCGGCGCTCCTGGGAGGGATGTTAGTGACGGGAAGGGAGGATGGGTCTCAGGTGGGTTGATGCACCTTGTGGATTAGGGCGAAGGGCATGCCAAGCCCGTCCGCGATGGCGGTGGCGCGCTTTGCGCCGCCGGCATCAGGACTGACGATCACTGCTTGCTGGTAGTCTGGGATGTGGTACTGGATATACTTCTTCAGCAGCGGGCGGCCGTAGAGATTGTCGACGGGGATGTCGAAAAAGCCTTGATATTGCGGGTCGTGTAGATCCATGGTGATGATGTGGTCTGCGCCGGCGCAGGTGAGGAGGTCGGCGACAAGAGTGCCGGCTTGGGCAACCCATTGCTTGTAGCCGGGCCGGGGCTGGAAACAATCTTTCGAGGGTTTTGCAGAGGAGGGGCTGCTGTTCTTTTCGTCGATGGTGGCGGGTCTCGTGGAAGATGAGGGAGGGGTATTTTCGTCGGGCTGAGTGCTGTTGGTGAGAGAGGAGATGGAAGAGTTGCGGTTGCGGGTCGAAAGAGAGGAGACGTAGCCATTGGATTGGGTAGAGTCGAGGGTGTCGCTGCGTTTGGGCGGGCCATGAGCGTAATGGGCGTACCGAGAGGACGTGGGGCTGTTTGCTGTTGAGATTGCTTCGTCGACTTGAAGCTTGGTCAGACCTGTGTGCAGGCCGTCGACGCCGTTGGTGAGGCCTGAGGTGGGTGGATGGTCCGGGTGTGGAGTCTGTGGCTTGCTCTCGAATGAATAGGGGAAATCGGGCTTGTTGTAGCAATTGGAGGCCTTGGAAAGCGGTGCACCGGTCTTGTTGTAGGGTATATCGCTCTGTCTTGAGTACGGGAACAAGGGGAGAACGGCCGTGACTTTTCGGGCGGAAGCGGTCTTGCAGGCGGAAATAGAAATCAAGAGTTCCATCAAGTGGTCATTGACCTTTCCCCCTCCTGACTGTATTATGTAGACATCCTTTCCACGTACCGATTCCTTGATCTCAACGCGAGTCTCGCCTACAGCAAACTTGGATAAGAGGACGTTGGCCGGAGGGATGCCAAGATGATTGCAGATTTTCTCGTTCAATTGGGGATGGGAGCTCCCGCCGATAACGACAATATTGCGGACCATGTTACTGGGCAAATGTGATCATGCGATAGAGGCGGACGTTGAGGATGGAGGGACCTCGAGGGGGCGGTGTGGGGTTGTGGGGTTTGTCTAGTTCGAATCTCTGGTCAGTCACTGCCAGAACAAGGTTGTCAGAGGCACATGTTTGCTTGGCCAAGTCAAGCTTTGCCAGAGCGTTGAGAGAATAGAGACTGAGACAGGTTGCAGTGTTGCTGCTCATGGTGATAACAATAGCAGGAGGTAGCGTGACTCGGATGGAGAAACTTTCCCTGGATGCTAGCTTTCGGCGCTACTGCCAAGCAACGCACGCCATCGTGCAGATCCGTGATTTAAAGTACTTCTAATCAAAGATCAATTGCGGGCGACAGCATTCTACTCGGTTCTGGCTCTCTATGTTCTCCACCTTGCTCGTCAACGATCTCCTGCAGAATAAATTATGGATTCGAACGGCCCGGCGTCTCTCTATTCATGTCATTCGTGAATGAGATATTTGGCCTAGAGTTGCAATAATATAGACGGAGAACAACATCCGACAGATACTGATGATCCTTGCAGTCAAATTATCGTGGATTCGTGAGCATCTTTATAATGCTGGATCGCCTGCATAGAGTGGCTCGTCGATGGCTGTCCCATCTGCATATCTTCCAGGTCCTCCATTCGGATGTGTTGGCTGCGTAAGGAAGATGTTTTGACGGTTTGCCTTTTCAGCTACGGGGTCTCACCAGTCATTCAGTCTTCGTCATTCCATCATTTCGTAACTTCATAGATATCGAAGAAGTTTTGCCAGGCCATGATAGCTTATGGGAGTGCCCCGACCAAAGTCTCCCTGAGACAGCTTTCTTGTATCAGCTCTTCTGCACCTTTGATGTGATTGGCCACCTCCCGGACGGCGTTCGACATGATCTTTTTGGCTCTCTTGGTCTCCCTACCATGCCCCATCTCCTCCATCGCCCTCTTCATCGCTTGCCGATCGGCGTCCCTTTCTTGCTCCGACAACGGTGGCGCTCGTTGATAGTCATCCTCTCTCTTGCGTGGCTCGCGTTGACTACCCAAGAATTCAATTGCGGTCCGGCGGCCGATGATGTCGCCTGGCAATGCGAGATCCTCGGCGAAGGTGGTGGCGGAGATTGACACAACGCCAGTGGATCGGGTGGCATGGTAGGAGGAATTAGCTGTACGGTCCATTGCAGGAGCTTCGAGTGAGTGATCCCCGTTTGTGGAAGCCGCTTGATCAAGAAGGGTCGCTAGGTAGGACGGCTCAGCTTCATCAGCGGAGGATGAGCTGCTAGAAGCCGTCATTTGAGTTTCGCGAGCCTTGCCTTTTGATGAAATTTTGCCCTTCGAAAGCTTGGTTTGCAGGATGGGGCCTACTTTTCGTCGTTTAGACATTCTGTGAATCGCCAGCCTAGATGCTTTCTGAAGGCTGCCAACAAGATCTTTGTCGTGGGGAAAGAGGCCTGAGGGGCCACCGAGAGTGAGTGGCGGAGCTGAAGATTGGGTTTCGTATTTCCCATTGGCGTCCTTCCAAGGGTGATTGGTGTCCGAATCGACTCCTCGTGTGGGTGACCCATTTTCGGTATCAGTAGGACCTTTGCGCTTTCTCTTGTTGCTCTCTGCAATGATTCCCATCTCATCGACCTCCAGTCTGTGCCGAGTATGACGAGTCTTTCGATTACTATGAGGTCCGCTAGGACTACCTTGGCGGGTGCTGCTATAGTTGCTGGAATAGAATAAGACGGCGTTGGTGTCTGCAAGGTCGAGTGTTTCTCGCTCGGCCAACAGCTTCGTCCTTCTCTTGCTCGCCGACTGATATATACGATCGCGGACTGTAGTTGCGAGCTGCTCATGTTCGATCGAGGCAACATCAACCTGATAATCGGCCTCTCGACCCATGACTGAGATCGCATCATTATACCTGTTCTGTTTATCTATTAGTCCCTTTGCCATGCCTCGTTCCCCATAGGACTGGTGAATGGAGCTCACCGCAATGGCCGTCAAGTTGGCATCCCTCGTTTCCATGGCATCATTTATATCCTTGATGAAAGCCGCAACCCGCATGTCGCTGCCTGCTGGCACCTCGTGCATGTTGACACGAGCACCCGCCTGAGCGACACGCTGCGCATTGTCCGCGACTGCAGCGCTGAGCTCTTCGAAGGCATCATTCGGGTTGTCGTTCAACGGTTCATTTTTATACAGGTCTGTGTTATTGATGTAATTCATAGCAAGCTGAAGGCTTTGCAGCTGAGTCCGGTAGAAAGAATCTCGATCTCGTGCGAAGTTGGCGCCGATAGCATTCAGGCGCTCTGAAAGAAGGTTTCTCCGCTTGTCTTGCTTCGAAATAACTCGTGGAAGTGGTGGCGTTACCGATAAACGGTTGAGGTTGCCGCTCATGCCTCCAAGGGCGCCCGGCTGGGGCGAGGGCGAGTACGCCATTAGATCAGGGTGTCCTATGAAGCTATGCATCAGTACGATCGTTTACGCCGTCTTCAGTGGGTCGCGAAGGCATACGCAAGCCAGATTCTCGCAGAGCCTTTCGAGTCCTTCGCTGGGTATCTATCCAGATTAATTGAGATTCGATCGAGTTGGTAAAGTGACTCTGTAGCTGCACTTCTTGCTGGGGCGCTCGTGATCAGCGCTGGTATCGCGAGGCCTCAGATCCAATTGTAAGGGTTGTAGGATTAAAAGTGACTGAGCCTAGTATCCAGAGAGCAGGGTGATAAACTTGTAGATCTCTTCTCATGCTGTGGAACGACGAGTGAAAGCAGCGCAATGACGGTGAGAACCGAGGGCACCGGCATGGATCATCTCAGCTGCCGAAGGGATTCCCTAGCCCGATTGAGACAAGCTTGGGATTCCTACAGAACGACTTCAACTTCACATGACTTTGCATTCCGGACTGGTAATGTATGGTCTACTTCTCTCTAATGTACATCAGTTGCAAGCTCAGTGCGACACCGCCTTCCCTTCCACCGCAGCTCATTGATTCGGATTCTAGGTTTCTTGGTGCCCTCGAACGCTGCACCTCTATTCCGAGAAGAACGGCTTAGACCTCCTCACCCTCAGATTAGGAGGGCTTCGCACTTGCCGGCTCTTCCTGCGTGAAATCGAATAGCTTTCGAGGGTATTCTACCACAATGCTGCTCTTCCGTTTTTGCGACTCTGCAGGTCCATCCATAGCTGCTGTACCCAGGTCCGAATACATCGTGCTTCCCGGATCTTCGGGACCGGATGAAAGCTGATGATTGCACGTGGGTGGTCTCATTCTGTCGTTCGAAGCTGGCTTGGACGTTTGGTCGAGGTGAAGTGTCTCAACAAGCAACCCCACATTAGCCATGGCATTGGAGATTTCACTGAACACCCCGTTATCCCAATCCTCGGCGCCGTCCCATAGATCGATGCACGCCTTGCCGCCTAGACAGAAAAGGATGCTTTGGCGCGCGAAAAGCTCCTTGTGCGTGGGTATTTCTTTTCCCAATCCATTCGTGCCACCACCGATTTCGACGTATTGCTCCGTAAGGGGTCTCTGCTCAACAGCCTCTACCGGGGCACCAAAGCAAAACCATTTACTCGTCCCCTCTCTTTGCGCGTTGGTGCTTTGCTTGAGTTTCACTCCAAAGAAGAGCCATTTTCCTTGCCCCCATCCGTTTTGGCGCTGCTTCTTTACGAGTTCCCTGCTCCATTCGTTATCGCCGGTTTTATCGTGTCCTAGCTTGCCAAGGCGTTCCTCGCGCATCCGAGTCCAATAGAGGCTTTCTAGGATATTGACTTCACCAGTAATGATTCCCTCAACCTCGTCGAGCCCGACTTCGAAATGACGTAGCAGTATGCAGCGTTGTGCAGTCGGAGTGTGCATTGGCGGCACTACGTCCTTCAATGTGAGACTCAAGAGAGGGCTGACCTGAAAGTCGGGGTATCCACAGACTGCAGCTGTGAAACTGCCGGGCATTTCGGGTGGGTTTGGGAAATATAATTCTTCTGTTGCAAACTCGGGTACTGCGCCCTTGAGTTTGTCACTTAGCTGACCAGCGTGCTGAGCCCCCATACTTGGTTCGTGCTGGTCGATGGCCATAGTAAAGGCATCTTCTCGCATAGGTCCAAGTAGCCCTCCGAATCGGCTCTCGTTCGTCGAGTGCTGCACCTGCCAGTCGGCTACACTGCTCGATCTCTGTGGTTTAACCCTTCCAATTCCAGATAGGGGCACGCCGTGGCTTGCAAAGAGACGATCGCTACCCTACCACAACGTCAGCATCGACTTTCGGGCACGAGTGACAAGCCTCTCTACCTTATCACTGAAAGGCTCGGCATGGGTAGTGTTCCCCTCTGCAGTGCGTGTTGGTATCTCTCCCTTGAAAGCCCCTACAACTTCTCGATATCAGCATCATGTCTTGAGTCAGAGGTTTGAGTCAACAAGCATGTCAGTGCAACAGATGCTACTCGGACATGCCTTAGAGCGTTCGATACGCTTCACGTAGGTACAGGTGCTCGGTAAAAAGACTTACGTGCGCCCACACCGGGAGAACCGACGGCGAAGTCCGTAATCAGGGGCGCGCCGACTTTCGCCTTCCGCTGGTTCAGGTCATGGACTGTGTCATCAAGGAAGTCTCGAAATTCCGATCCTCGATTCACCCTGACTGCATATTGTTGACAATCAGACAGTGCTTCTCGCAACATGAACCCGTTTCTTTCCGTCGTGGATTGTGTTGAACCTGTCTTAGGAACTGGTGGTGTAGGCCAGGCCGTGGTGTTGCGGATACCCAGCGCGTTCTGTAGAGCAGCGCTGGCAGCAAGGACGACTGGTCGGTGCCTCTTGATATGCTTCTCATGGTTTCGACGTTCCTCTCTTTCGCGCATCGCAAGTCCTGGCGAAGCGCCTGACGGGAATATATGTTGATCCATGCTGCTCAGGGCGACTCATGGTGAGTCGAAGGGCATATCAGAGGGTGTTGGAAAAGTCCTGCTGAGGGGTGTTTCTGGGTCCATCACGCTGGTGCGTTACCTTGTTGACTCGCGCCTTAATTTCCTAGCCCTGACCTCGTTTCGCAACTTCGAACCATGCACGATTCTATGTTGCAATGAGGGTACAAAAATTCGTTGATGGGTGGAGAGGAAGTGTGCGATGATGGAGATCCACTAGGTGTTTGTTTGTCTTTTACGTGATTATTATCAACGTCGTGGTCCGTACTTTCCGTGACGGTCTAGCTGTACGTGATGTTCTGTAAGTCAACGTTGGGGCCTGACTCTAAACTCTGCTCAAAGCCTATGACAACCGACACACATACACTTTGCTTCATTCATTACAGTGGGTTCTGAGACAAATTCAACTTTGTAGAAGCTGGAATTTCTTTTTACAACACGGCAGCCCCTGATGTTAGTCCGGCGGTCAACAGCTCCAGAAAATTCAGCGTTTCTCCAATCTATCCTATACGCCGGCAGGTTGCCCTTCTCAGGGCACACTCCTTCCTCGACAATCATTAAAGATCGTGTTGAAGGAGCTACGATGGTCGGGTTGCCCAGTAACGACGCACTGCTGAAGAGGCATATAGTGAAAACATGTTGCACCATTGATTATAGCATCCATCGAGGGCATTGGAAAACAAGGACAAGAAGAAGGCTTCAGTGATTCAGTACTTTGCGAAAATAAAGTGCACCCATTCTTGTCGGTTCTTCATGTAGCTCTTTCCCAACGGCTCTCCCAGGGGGGGGACATCGCAAATTTAGCTTTCAGTGAGTCTCAGGTTCAAGGTTCTAACGCTGACATCATATCGACGACCCATTCACACACTGGCATGGTTCGCTTTAGATGGAATAATCGAGGTAGCCGCATCACCACTCCTCGTGCATCGACGGCTCAAGCGTCATCAAATAAAAGACCGCTGGCCCATCGTCATCTTGAAGGGTTCTCTAGGAAGCTCAAGGAAGAGGTTCACCAACTCTTGTCAGTGCGTAGGATGGGCCAAGGTCTCCGGCGCCTCTTCTTGATGGATGGCTTACCGTGATCATATTGTACCGATAAGATATGAGAGGCGTAATAAGCGGACATGCTCGCTGATACCACAATCAGAATTGAGTAGAGCCGCCACAATGACTCATTGAACGGTCGAGAGCCGAAGAGTACATCTGTCGCCGTAGAAGATGTGTTGATACTGATAAGTGAAGGGAGCCAACGATGAGTGTGAATTCCAAGGAAATGTAGTTCAGTTCTCAGCCCTCGTCAGAAGCAGACATAGAGTAGAGTCATCCATATCAAGGCATCTTTGATTGAGTAACTATATAAGTGAGATTCATTCCAACGCTCTGCTTAGCCCCTATACTAGTACATCGAGCATCTGAAGTGAAGAATTTCGAGACTCGAATGCAGATTGCTTGGCTATCTGCCCACAGCGCTCAAGCAGGACGCAGGCCGCTGGATTTTCTAGAACATCCACACCCTCGCAGCCGACCGCCGATGCCTGAGAGAGCAAGCCAATGAGAATTGTGACAAAGGAACCAGTTTTGACGCGCTGTCTCTAGCCGCTGCTATGCCTGCCAACTGCTGGAAAAGGGGCTGCTTGGAGTTCGCCACTTCTGTCGCATCTGGGCCTCTCACGCAGCATAAAGGGATGTGCGCTCCAGGAAATCCACTCAGCAACCTTCGATCGGATTCATGATCGAAGCCCATTTTCGAGTTGAGGCAGGCGACCAGGAGGAGCACGGAGGTAGAAGTACATCTGGAGGCTGGAATCTGCACAGAGCAATCTCCCGTCGCGTGGGAAGATCCGAGCGTGATGCACAGAGCCACATGCCAAGTTTCAACGGTCGATGCTACTGTGCTTTAGCATGTTAGTATCCCTGTCCTGCCAGCAAGCCTCCCCCACCTTGAAACCCAGTGAGAGTCTTTGGTCTTTGCGATGACGGACTTGCGGGCGGCGAGGCGATTATGCTAGCCAACAAGTCCAAAGTCTCATCTGCCAGATTCCCATGTCAAAAGACCGGACCCACGAATACCGGCGGAGACATGACCGCGTGCGAGGCGAGCAAGGCTCCAAGAACTCCGGAGGAATAAGCGACTCCTCCTACTGCAAGTCACCGCACGGGGCCAGAGAGAAGACTGGTGCTGCGGATGAGAAAAAGCCAAAACATCGCACTTCCCACTGGCTGGTCCCTGCAGTTGGCCCGGTCTAGAATCCCGCCTGGCTTCTTAGGCAATGCACTCGCCCAAAGTTGCCCGTCTCCGTCCCAATCGAACATGAAAATAAAGTACTCAAGTCAATGCCACTTCTCTCAATCTGAGTAACACACTTTCTTCTGCTCCATCTTCTTCGCGCTCACCAGACTCATTACTACCAATACTCGAGGCTCTCTGCGACTGAGATACGTCACGACCACCTCAGGCTGTAGCCCAGGTACCACTGTGTGCTGTCCGTTGCTGGGAAGCATTCGGTCGACCCAGAAAAGCTCCTCCGCGGCACAAAGCACGGTTGGAATCGAATCCTCCTATTTTCTTGGTCCTCAACCAGTATGACACAACTTCGATGACCATTGGGATCACTGCTGCACAGCCGTTATCCTCCGGTGACAGAATGGCTGCAGTAGACGGACATCCTGCTGGCGCAGAAATGTCGAGGAAGGCTCTGGAGCCAACAAGTGCCGACGCCATGGTGGATCGACATAAGGTGGAAGTAGAAGGGAAAGATTTGCGGCCGCAGAAGCCAGAAGGCGGAAGATACATCGGACCTCCTGGCATAAATCAAGGCCGTTCTATAAGTATGCCTATCATAGAGCAGGTAATGAATAATCAAAGAAAGAGTCGATTGCAGAAGAGAGCTCTGGCGGCGCGTGGGGAGCTTCGTTTACCATCGTTCAAAAGTCTCGGCGTAGCGCTGCCACGTTCTGATCAGATTTTGACACCGCCGGACGATGCAGACAGCTTCGTGTTCAACCCATTAGCACTATCTTCCGAAGCATTATCAGTACCTAGAAGTGCACCAAATCTTCCGACCATCCAAAGCACCTACATGGCTTCGACAGACCAAGATACACCACCACAGGAAAGCGAATCGACCATGCCACAAGACAGCGACAACACTGAGACCAATACTCCAACGGGGGAGGCACCACAGGCAACGCGTACCATAACTCAGAACGTAACCTCGACAGCGCCTGTGCTCGCACGTCATCCATCGAGTAGCTCAGAGGAGGAAACTCCTAGAGGGCCGGTTTGGCTAGAGCGAGCCGTGGATGCAGTAGGTCAGTAATATCATCTCATGTTGCCAAACTATGGCAACTCAATACTTATTCTGCTGCTAGTGGCCAATGTCCCAACCAATGGCGCGGGGAACACGCTTCTCACGCTCTGCCAAAGCCAACCGTGCCCAATCTCAACTGACATTGGACCTGCCACAACTGCGTTCAGACCCATTATAGATGCCTTACAAGCAGACCTCGAAGAAGGTCAATACATCGAAGTCACGCACGCAGTCCCTCCGCAGTTCAACATGGCGCTCCTACCGTGCAGTCCAATGACTACGCCGAACCCTACTTCCGGACGTACAGACTACTTCAGTATGAGCGTCTTCTCGAAGGCCGTAGTCGCCCTCCATCATGATGACGCGCTCAAATCCCCAGTACCCTCCTCACCACATCCGCTCGTACCACCTAACACCATTGGGGTGACTCTTCTCGAACGCTACATCCCACCATCATCGGCGCAAGAGTTCCTAGATCTCTTCTCTCTGGACGCACCTTCCGTTCTGGTTGATCGCCTCATGGAACTCTCACCCAAGGGGGGAAGCCTTGTATTCATCTATCCCACCCTCGGTGGCGCCACTGCTTTCGCCTTAAGGTACCTCGGCCCTCTCCTAGACCCACTTCTACGCACCATGGTCAGCATTCACGGCTTGACCACAGACCTGAGCCAAGACATCGGCAAAATGGCGGCTGTGGATAGCATGTTCTCATTCGAAAAGCTGGTGCGAAAGATCACTTTCTTGTTGCCCAAAGTGGGACGGACTACAGCAGGATCCTCGGTCAACGCACGCAAGTTCAGCCTCCTACAAGCCACCCGACAAGTCGTCGATGTCTCCCGCAACAACTGGACAGAATGGTGGTTACATCAAGAAGCCCCACGCATCAAAGAGGTGATGAGGAACTACTACAAGCGGGGCTCTCGTCTGCCCGCGCGGAAGGACGTTACCGAGGGTGGCCTTGCGAGGGAGGTTCTAGACGGAGTGAGGGGGCGATCCTACGGACCCTACGATGAGCCGCGTGATGGGATTGAGGTCGGTGTCTTTGTGATCAAGAGGACCGCTTGAAGGCGTGTGCAATTCAAGCGTAGGCGCTGGGGGATTTCGACCGAACAAGCACAACGATTGCTCTACATCCATGGTTGACTCGAGCAATAGATTAGATATACTCTATCTCAGACAGACCAGCCTTTTGCAGTAGCGAGTCATACTGTGAAATAAGAATCAATGTTACGACTCGCTAGCACGATACTTTACTCTGGCGTGCTAGTAGTGTGTGTGGGTTCAAGCCGCAGAGTACTTCTGATCGATTGGTCGAGACCTCTCCGAATGCTTAACTCCGGCCGATTCTGCCGGTCAAGCACAAAATAATTCAACATGCAGAATGACGGAAGAGAATCTAGGTTTCGGAGAGGCATTCTTACAAATCCGATCATGCCACTCGATATGAACTTAATTTACTATCTAAGGTCTGCACCAGTCAAGAATTGTATGTCCTTGCTCAGACCACCGGGTTTCAATCCCTGGTCCTCTACACGAACATCGTTCTTTCCTTCTGGCACTCGCACTTGATATGACATTGTGACGCCTATTACTCTATCGCCAAGCCTCCAACATGTATGGCCAATATCCCCCAGAGTACTACCTCCAGCGAGCGACATCTGGTAGCGTCATTCTGCCTGACTCTGTGACGGATCACTGCTGACGTCCATCAGTACAAGATGCCGAGCTCCACAACATCCAGCCGCCAAGCGAGGAGCAGGCTCGAGATCAGGCCGACGACGGCGTGGAACGAGGCCCCACAGGCACGACTAGCACAGCCGTTCCGAGCACCGAGGCATCTTCTGAACAGCATGTCGACGGCACCTGGGGCGAGCACGATGTCGGAGGTCCCGTCAGCCATCGAATGGCGATGGATGACTACGAGAAAATGCGGAAGCAACTCAGTAATCTTAGTCAAACCAGGTCTAGGGACAGTGGTCGAGCAGAGAGGCAACGGATTTTCCGGTCCACTACAGACAGAACTCAGAGATCTGTATTACGGAATGCAGGACGGACGAGAACCAGATCTTCAACGAACCATGGTCTCAGCGATGAAGACCTCGAGGCTGGAGACGCAAAAAGTGTAGCGGAGAAAGAGGAAGAGTTTGAGCTCGGCCCATTCATTCAGGAGGGGCATTTTGAGAAGAGGACTGAGACCGGCGAATCCACTAAAAAGGTTGGGGTGGTATTCAAGAACCTGACTGTAAAAGGTGCAGGGAGTACGAAGAACTACGTCCGAACCCTACCCAACGCCATCCTTGGTACTTTCGGACCTGACCTCTACCACATAATATGCAATTATATACCCGCTTTAAAACTCGGGGGTCCTCCGCCTGTCAGAGCTCTAGTCAACGGCTTCACAGGTCTCGTACGGGATGGAGAGATGATGCTCGTCTTGGGCAGGCCAGGCTCTGGTTGCTCTACCTTTCTCAAAGCAATTGCCAACCAGCGTGGCGGTTTCGCCAAGGTAAGTGGAAACGTCAAATATGGTGGAATTCCTGCGGACAAGCAGCACGCGCACTATCGTGGCGAAGTCAATTATAACCCAGAAGATGATCAGCATTTTCCTGCTCTCAACGTTTGGCAGACTTTGAAGTTTTCTTTACTCAACAAGACCAAGAGACGGGAAAGCGGAGAAATTGATGTCATCATTCGAGCACTCTTAAGGATGTTCGGTATCAGTCATACCAGCAAGACGCTCGTTGGGAATGAATATGTGCGTGGCATATCAGGTGGGGAGAGAAAGCGGGTTTCAATCGCTGAGACCTTGGCTACTAAGTCTACAGTGGTGTGCTGGTATGTCTATGCCTGTAGTCTTTCTACGGGTTCGGAACTGAACTTGCTAGGGATAACTCAACCAGAGGACTTGATGCAAGCACAGCCTTAGATTACGCCAACTCTCTTCGGATCATGACTGACGTCAGCAATCGTACCACCCTGGTCACGCTGTATCAAGTCGGAGAAGGCATATATGAGCTCATGGACAAGGTTCTAGTTATCGATTGCGGCCGGATGGTCTATCAAGGTCCAGCCAATGAGGCGAAGCAGTACATGATTGATCTCGGATTCCATTGCCCCGACCGTGAGACCACTGCGGACTTCTTAGCGGCCGTGACCGACCCCAAACAGCGCGTTGTCCGCGAGGGTTATGAAGCCCGAGTGCCCCAATCGGCCGAGGACTTTGAGCGAGCCTTCAAAGGCAACGAAGCCTACAAGCGCGTGCTTGCAAATCTCGAGGACTACGAGAGATACCTTGACAATACTGGTCATCGAGACGCGAAAGATTTCGAGCAAAGCGTAGTAGAGCAGAAATCTAAACGTGTTTCCAGCAAATCAAGTTTCACCGTAAGCTTTTGGAGACAGGTGCTAGTAAGTCAGTTTTTTGCCCATCAGTCATGTTTCATGCTCAACATTATTCAGGCCTGCACGCGGCGAGAATTCTGGCTGGTTTGGGGTGACAAGCCAACGTTATGGACCAAGTTATTCATAATCATTTCGAATGGCCTCATTGTTGGATCGCTTTTCTACGGGCAGCCCAACAATACCGAGGGTGCTTTCAGCCGTGGTGGCACTGCTTTCTTCTCGATTCTTTTCCTCGGTTGGTTGCAGCTCACCGAGCTCATGAAAGCCGTGTCAGGGAGGTAAGGTATCACGTTCATTGGTTTTCTTCTCCCCTTGGGATCGTAACGAAACACGCAAGAGGCTTTGGACTGTTTGCTCCAGTGCACCTGGCAGAGAGCACTCTGCAGGCGCACGGCATATTGAGCGCATTTATTTTCCACCCCTCGAGGCGTTGCGAGAGCTCTGAATCAGTCCCGAGCCTTAGAAACAAAAGCTGACTTCGAGATCTTGTTAGGGTGGTGATTGCCCGGCATCGAGAATACGCTTTCTATCGACCGAGTGCTGTTTCTATGGCCCGCATTATTGCTGACTTCCCGTTGATTCTCGTTCAAGTCATCATCTTCACGGTTATCATGTATTTCATGACGAACCTCGACCGAGACGTTTCAAAATTCTTCATCTACGCTCTGTTCGTCTATGTCAGCACCATCAACATCACCGCTTTGTATAGAATGTTGGCGGCCCTGTCGCCGACCATCGACGATGCTGTTCGGTTCTCCGGCACTGCGTTGAATCTTCTCATCATATATACAGGCTATGCGATACCGAAACCAGTACTAATAAGCCAAAAAATCTGGTTTGGCTGGCTATACTACGTCAACCCCATAACATATTCCTTCGAGGCTGTCCTTACCAACGAGTTCTACAAAAGAAATTTGCCATGCGCCTCAGAACAGCTGGTACCACAGGGTCCTGGTGTACAGCCGCAGTATCAGGGATGTGCTATCAGCGGCGCAACTGTGGGCAGCTCGTCTGTCTCTGGTGATCAGTATCTCGCAGCTTCCTATGGCTAGTAGGTATTTCTCGGCTGTTTAAGTAATATCTTTACTGACAAATGCCTAGTACGCGATCACATCTATGGCGAAATTTCGGTGCAGTCATTGCATTCACTGTCCTCTATATCATCATTACCGCAATCGCGTCAGAACTCCTGACATTCGTGCCCAGCGGCGGTGGAGCCCTTGTATACAAGAAGAGCGCCAAGAAACAAACACCCGCCACTGCAGATGCTGCTGACATCGAGAAAGCTGAAATTTCCGGAGACAGTAGTGTTTCTAGCGATCAGATGAATACCGCTGGTGATGATGACAAAGGGGATATTCCGCGAACTACATCAAGTGAAAGCGTCTTTTCATGGACCAACGTCAACTACAGTGTACCATACCAAGGTGGACAGCGTCAGCTATTGAACGAAGTTCATGGCTATGCAAAGCCAGGCGTGATGGTGGCGCTTATGGGGGCTTCCGGAGCAGGTAAGACTACCTTACCCCTCCCCTGCCTGACGCACCCATAATGTTCGGTCGGGCCGGGATATTGACTTCTGGAGCAGGCAAGACTACTTTGCTCAATACGCTCAGTCAGCGACAACGAATAGGGTTCGTCTCTGGAGAGATGCTGGTTGATGGCCGACCGTTGGGCCCAGAATTCCAACGCATTACTGGCTTCGTCGAGCAGATGGATCTGCATGATGCCACTGCAACGATCCGTGAAGCGATCGAATTCTCTGCCATCCTGAGGCAAGAACGTCACATATCGAAAGCAGAGAAGCTCACATATGTAGACGAAATCATCGATCTTCTGGAATTGAGACCGCTACAAGACGCATTGATCTCTTCTCTCGGGGTTGAACAGCGCAAACGCGTGACAATCGGCGTCGAGCTGGCTGCCAAACCCTCGCTCATCTTCTTGGATGAACCAACTTCCGGCTTAGACAGTCAAAGTGCTTTCTCAATTGTCCGGTTCCTAAGAAAACTGGCCCGAGCCGGCCACGGTCTCATCTGCACCATCCATCAGCCTTCTTCCCTCCTGATCCAGCAGTTTGACATGATCCTCGCCCTTAATCCCGGCGGTCGGACCTTTTACTTTGGGCCGGTGGGCCCCAATGGCGCTGCCGTGAACAAGTACTTCGCCGACCGCGGCGTATACTGTCCGCCCTCTAAGAACATTGCCGAATTCATCCTCGAGACCGCTGCCAAAGGAGGGAAGCGCGCCGACGGCAAACGTCTTGACTGGAACATCGAATGGCGGTCATCTCCTGAGAACAAGGCTCTGATCTCCGAGATCTCCCATATCAACGCCGAGCGTTCAAAGCTCCCAGGCCCCCCAGTGGATACACAGCACGAATTTGCCTCCCCAGTATGGCTGCAAATCACCACGCTAACGCGCCGAATGTTCACCCAACACTGGCGCTCCCCCTCCTACCTCTACGGAAAACTCTTCGTCGCAGTCATCATAGGCATCTTTAACGGATTCACGTTTTACCAACTCGGCAACTCCGTTCTAGACATGCAAAGCCGTATGTTCACCGCCTTCCTCATCGTACTCATCCCGCCCACCGTTGTCAACGCCGTCGTCCCGAAATTCTACCAAAACCTCTCACTGTGGGAGAGCCGCGAGCACCCCGCAAGGATCTACAACTGGGTTGCCTTCTGCACCGCCAGTGTCGTCGCCGAGATCCCTATCTCCTGCCTCAGCGCCGTCATCTACTGGCTGCTATGGTACTTCGCCACAGGCCTACCCATCGATAGCAGCACCGCGGGATACGTCTTCCTCATGACGCTGCTGTTCTTCCTCTTCCAAGCCAGCTGGGGCCAGTGGATCTGCGCTTTCGCACCCTCCTTCACCGTCATATCCAACATCCTGCCCTTCTTCTTCGTCATGTTCGGGCTCTTCAACGGCGTCGTCCGCCCCTACGCCCTCATGCCCGCCTTCTGGCGCTACTGGCTCTACTACCTCATCCCCTCCACCTACTGGATCGGCGGCGTCATGGCCGCCACCCTGCCTTCCATCCCCGTCATCTGCGCCTCTGGCGAGGCCGCCCTTTTCAACCCCCCGCCCGGCCAAACTTGCTCGCAGTACGCGTCTGCGTTCGTGCAAAGCGCGGGACGAGGCTACCTCACCAACCCTGCGGCAACGAGCGACTGCGGCTACTGCCCGTATAAGAACGGCACAGAGTATATGGCTACTCTCAACGTCGTGCCGAGTGACAAGTGGAAGTACTTTGGCATCTTCCTGGCCTTTTGCTGCAGCAATTGGGCGCTGGTGTTTTTCTTTGTCTATACGGTGAGGATTAGGGGGTGGAGCTTTGGGCTGGGGTATGTGTTTGGGGGATTGGGCAGGGTGGTGGATCTGCTGAAGCGGCCTTTTCGGTCGAAGGGGAAGAGGAGTTGAGTCCTGCTACAAGGAGTGGTGAGCTGAGTCTGGTAAGGAAGACGGGCGGCATCGTCTGGCATTTTTCGACAAGCTATGAGCAGATTAGCGAGCATTGATGGCCGTTCAACGAGATAATGAGATGAATATAGACTTAGTAGACGTAGACAAATACCTAACGCGCTGCCACCAGTCGGTGCTGGTTTAATGAGCAACCATCACAGAACTAAAGAAATCCTTTCCTTTTCCTCCAACTCCTTCCCACCACTAACATCCTTAGACGTTTCCCCACTTTGGCGAAGGAACCATCACTCATCGCCCAACCCATCATATCGTCAATGCGTTGTTCCGATAACAAAACAAAATTGGTTCTTGATCCAGCCAGCTCTTGGGTGTTGGCACTCTACCGACGCATGGGACAGAGGAAAGGCCAGTGAGCCAAGAATTATAAAGCCGATATAGTGCAAGGGTTGACTATCATAAACATCACGAGCTCATATCTAAGTCTGCAAGCCTCTGCACGTCTCTGCTGTTTAATTGATATTTGGGAATCAGATCCACTTTCTTACCTCGGCTTAAAATCCTAGCCAAAGTCCATACGACCGAGGTACCGAAGCCAGCTCTGCTGACGTAGTAATCCCAGTCTCCAGAGCGCCAACATTTCAGCCGCCCCCTCCACGATATCATAGCAATCAGCACCACCCTCCTCTCCGCTCCCTTTAGCCTTCCATCTCATGCAACCCACTTTCTCCGCTGCCATACCGTTCCCCCCCCCTCTCTCCCCCCTCTCTCCCCCACCCAACCCCCAGTCTCAGTCCCCAGTGTCAAGCTCCAGATCCAGCTGCACCCCGTTGCTGACGCCGTAGTCTTCTAACGTCAAGGCGTCTTTGAAGGGCCGCTCGCCTTGCCGCTTGAGCATGATCTCGTGCGGTTCGCGGCCGATGCGGGCGGCGACTTGGGCTTTGAATAGTTCTGTGGGGGGTTTTAGGGGAGGGGTGAGAGGGTTGTGGGGGTGAAAGCGTTGCGAGGGAGGAAGGAAGAAAGGGTGGGGTGGTTGGCGGAGGGGTGGTCAGGAGGGGAAAGTGGTAAAAGGGAACAGGGAGGGTGCATATCTCAGAGAGAAAGGGAGGGAAAATGAGGGAACGAAGGAGAAAAGGACGTACTGATCGGATCACTCGCCAAGCACGGAATCGCCGCCTTGGTGCCCAGCCGATCATTCACATTCACAATAATCATCGGCTCGCTCGTCGGCGCTATCGTCGGTGCGGCTTTCTTCTTCTTCTCTTTCTTAGGCATGTCCGCAGATCTGTCGTCGCTATTCGCGGGAGGCGGAGAGCGCGGACGGGGTCGATCCCGCTCTCGGTAGCCGCGCTCTAGACGCCTGTCGTCGTCGCGGCCTTGAGGGCCGTTGCTGGGCTTTTCCTTCCATTTGAAGCCACTTTTGCTGGCTCGTGGTCGGGGCTGGCTGTCGGTGCTTGGGCGGGGGGGAGAGGGGCTGGGTCGTCTGCGGGGTGGAGAGGGGTCGTCGTGTCTTCGGCGTGGGGGGGAGGGGCTGCGTCGACTTCGAGGAGCGTAGCTGTCTCCATTGCTTCGGCGGGGTGGAGAGGGGCTACGTCGGCTTCCGGGAGCATAGCTGTCACCGTTGTTTGGGCGAGGTGGAGAGGGGGTAATTCTTCGCTGGGGAGAGCGGCTGCGAGCGTAGTCGTTTCGTCGGCGTGGGGGGGTTCGTGAATAGGATCGTGGCCGGTAGCGGGGAGGGGTGGAGCTGCGGCGACGGTCGCTTCGGCGCTCTTCTCGGCGGGGTGGGGAGGACCGCGAGCGTGAGTTCGAGCGAGAACGTGATCTTGAACTCGCCATGGCTATTGTACGTTGCTTGTTGGAGGGAGGAAGTCGGCTTCAATAAATCTACCCAATGACGCACCGGGGTGTTCCGGGCCGTCTGGGCGCCACCGCTAAATGTCAAGACATATCAAGGCTAACCCCTTTGGATAGGTCATTGACGATTGGGAGCGTCTGTGAAGGCTGCGGAGGCTGGTTTGACTCTATGCCATCTATCCATCCTCATCTGACCATTCTCAGTCCTTCACCCACAACAGTCTCCTTCACTGTCACGACCTCTCCCCCACGACAGTCGTTCGCGGCTCACTGCACCCATTGGTTTCTTTTGGGGGTTCGGGCGCTCATTGCTTTGGTGACCCTTGTAGTTCTCGCTTCAAGATACATTGAATCTGAAACTCTCCTTTCCATTTACGTTTCAGAGAAGCTTGATCTTGTCCCTTGGTTATACGTCGGTGCTATCTCGGCAGTGATACTCTTTCTCACATTGAGACGTTTTCATATAGGTGGGTCTTGCTTCTCTGGGCCATTATACTGTACTCGCAGCTCTCCATTTCTTAATTATGCTTATCCCCATTGCAGAAGAGTCTCTTCTCACGTTACGAACGCTCGGCATCCAAACCAGCAGCGTTTCCCCCTATTATCTCCTACCAGCTACTACTCGATTCATTCCGACGTCGCAGATCCGAGACATCTTTGTACACGAGGCTTTCCGGGGCTTCGAGGTCAGATACTATCTCGCGATTGTTGTGGAAGGAGAGGCAGAGGTAGTCGTGGTGTTTCCGGTGAGCCTTTTCGTCTCTTCATGGTCCTCATTAGCCGTTTCCCATCACGAAATGCAGCTTTCAACCTGTGCCTACTAATGATCGAAATGCCTTCGTTCCATTGCAGACAGTATCAACATTGTTGACGGGCTAACATGCTGTTGGCATTCGTAGAAGCTTTTGCCGGGCAGGGAAATTGTGGAGCAAGTCTGGCGTGGCGCGAGGGAGTGTTTATACGAGCCGAGAAAAGAATGAGCAGTTGAAAGCAACAAAATTATAGGTAATCAGGAAGTGCTTGATCCAGCATTCCAGTATTCATCATTTCATCGCAAGGATCAGAAAATCCCTCGGATCCTCTCGCTGTACTATTCCACCAGCGCATAGCGCAATGGCCGCTCCCAGCTCTGACCGGCCCAGCTTCGACGCCATCAACAAAAGACTCTTATCCTTTCCAAGTCCCGTGCTCCCACCACCAAAAGTCCACGACCCATCACTCACGCACCAAATATCATCACTGTCCCTACATCCAGTCCTCGAGACAGCCCTCCACCTCCTCAACGGCGACCTACCCTCTGCGCACTTCCTCGTCCGCCACATGCAAGCCGCACCCGCCTACGAAAGCATGTACCTCCACGGTATCCTGCACAGGATCGAAGGCGACTACGACAACGCTCGGGCCTGGTACGGCAATGTGAAAGACAGCGAAGTCTTCCAAGCTGCTTGGTCTGCAGGCGAAGAAGCCGCAAGGGGCTTCCTTGACCAAGTCGAAGCGCTGAGGAAAAAGCGGAAAGGGGATCTCGCTGAGCTGGAGAAGGAGAGTATGAGGGAGATCCAGAGCGTGGTTGATTTCTGCAAGAAGAAGTTTGGGGAGGGGGAAGTTCGAGATGCTAGTGGGATTTGGGTGCAGCCTAATAAGGAGCATAACGATATGGCTCAGGCTATGATTATTGGTGGGGAGGGGTGGCGACAATTCTGAGAGATCAAGTCGTCTATTGCGCTCACTCCATCTCAAGATTCTTCGAGTCGAAGCCGTCCGTCAGCAGGACGAGTATGCATCCATTGACACGAGTATCAGGAATTGCTGTAAGGCCGCAGCCTTCGAATTGGAGACTTGGTGTTTGGATGAAAGCTCTAAATAGAGCCAGTAATATTTCGGAGAATGGACAGAGTCTAGAGGCATACGTTCGAGAAAGACGTTGGTGATGTTGAACCGCAAACAGAATCTAGGTCTGGAAATATGCTGCTTATACGCAGGATGTTATCAATCTTCAAGCATTGGCAGTATCTGAAGTCGCAGAGGCCGGGTATCTCGATCTCAAAACTATTAAAGACAATCAAAATCCATCACTATCATCAACCTTCAACCGAGTCCCAGTTCCAGCACTTGGTCCCAGATCCTCTATCTCCCTTCCTCACTCCAATCCCACGCAGCAAGCCCCCTCGCCCTCCTCCCCCCAGCCCCACACTATCCCCCTCCCATCTCCACATCCCCCTCACCCCCGTCTCCTCTTCCTCCCCCATTAACCTCTAGCCCACCCCCATCAACCCCTCCCCCCTCCCCCCCTCCATCCACCCCCCCTCCTTCCCCATCGACCCCCACCCCTCCACCCAGCACCCCTTCCACAACCCCCAAAATCTCCCCCTGCGCTTCCTCTCCAAACCGCCCCTCACAC